>Ga0315280_10000304_pt1 | contig 90980 bp, 84 predicted proteins | sample YL17G06_40_MG_FD_203697 | JGI IMG/M metagenome (GOLD analysis project Ga0315280, IMG submission 203697) | Sediment microbial communities from Yellowstone Lake, YNP, Wyoming, USA - YL17G06_40 | ecosystem: Environmental > Aquatic > Freshwater > Lake > Sediment | place: USA: Wyoming | collected...
CGTTCATAACAGCCCTGCGCGCTTCTTTTTCCGATTTCGCTCCTGTACACACCATTTTACCAGAGTTGAAGATCAGCGTGGCTGTCTTCGGTCTCTTAAGCCTAAATACTAGTCCAGGAAACTGTTCTGGTCGATACTCAACTCCTGGAAAACTCTTCACAACAGCGTTTAAGTCAACCTTCTGGTTTAGGGTGGCAGAAGCAACGACGTTTTCAATGTTTATTATGGCTTTAGTCTTCGGCATTAAAAACCACTCTTATAGTGCGCGCGAATTCGATGACGCTTAAGCTTCCGCTTCTCCCCAGTCGCAACTGCCTTTCACCGCTGAACCAGGTTACTTGGCCATTTTTGACGTCAATTACATCGCCCTTATGAACCATGTTGATCTGCTGGTTCCATAAACTCATTTTCATTGAACCAGTTTCGTCTTTGATAAGTGCGTTTGATACACAAGCCGTTGTTCCATATCTCGTTTGGACGATTTTAGATTTTGGAATCTCAAGCACCTCTGCTTTGAGGCTGACCTTTTTCATTCCAACTTTCAAGTCACCAATCTTCGAGGTTACACCCTCGAAATTCTTGACTGAGGAAGTTCTGGCCAAAATTGTTTCTGTGTAGCTTTCGAGCTGATTTTTTCCTTGCAAGATGGTAATCGATATCGGAAATTGAGCTACAACCTTTCGACCGTTGGTAAAGAGAAAAATCGCTGAATTTTTCGTCCTCTTACGACATTTTATAGCCAACTGCTTACAATCTGACCCTTCGTGATTCCAAGCTTCGACAATGCAATTGAAGAATTCACTCGAATCAACCTTATGCAGCATAGCGATTCTGGCAAGGTACTCCAGAATCCTTCCATCTTTGTATGAATGCATGCTGTTAAGAGGCCTGCCTCTACCTCTCCAAATTTGTTTAGCCATCTAACTTGTTTCCACTCTGTTGTTTTTGACGCGTAAAATCCATCATTAAAACAATAGATCTGGAACGCGCATCTCAATGTTCTCAACGCCACTTATATAGCTTAGCAATGTTGGTATCGTGTGTTTTGTTTATGCTTAATGAGTTATTAGTTGAGTTAGAGTAACAATAATTACAGTTACTAATTGATGAAATATTAGTTGAAGAATGAGAAAAAATAGAGCATGTCTTCGATGTATTACTTCTTAACGGCTGCAGACCTAGCAAAGTTCTGAGTCTGTGATAATGACGGAGCATGAATTGTTTGAAAGCATCTTTCCATGTTGCCTTTATTATCCAGTTGCCTATTTCTATGATTTCTATTCCGATCGATCGAGTTTTCGCGCGCTAAATCCCTTTCCGCGGCTTCTTCTTCAGGGTTTTTTTCCATTCTTCAAACAGATTCCAGTATATGCTGTCGACACTCTCGTTTGACGAGTTCCCCTCGGCAATATACTTCTCGATGAAGTCATTCAGCTCCAAGGAGTTCCTGCACTTCCTGACATCCCTAATATTCAGCAACAATATCACCTCTCTTTGATTCTTTCCTCGGTTGTGGCTAAACTAAAAAGGGTGCAGAAATGTCAGTATCAAGTAATAGAACCATCCTGCCGTATAGTTCCAGAAACTCTCGGTCAGCTTCTGTTCTCTGATACGTTACTTTTTCCGCTATCGCATCTATCCGAATAAGATCATTTGATCTCATAAAATTCAAGTATTGCCCTGATTGTGTGGAGCTCATGTTACAATGAGACATGATATTCGTCCTGCAAGTTGGTTCGCGCAACTTCCTCAGGATTTCCGCTATGATCTCAAATCTGCTACGGTTTCCAACAGAGACCTTTCTCATTCTCGACATACTTTAGTACCTCACACAAAAAAGCAAGCCATTTCTAATACAAACAATAATTGCAATAAGCCAACGGCGCGCTTTTCTTGCATGTTACTTGCATGTGATGTTATCAGCATGCCTTATAAAGATACGTGTACCAAAGTTGCGTTTCTAACGCGCTAATCTTGCGATCATGTGTGCGCAATAGAACAAAAAGAAAATTAGACTTGGTTGACTAGTTTCAATCTGTCCGCAACTTTACGATAAGTCTTGAAAGATCCATCTTTCTGAGCATGCTTGCGGAGATAGTGGAGAGTGCTTTTTCCAATGCCCAACGCTCTTGCTTCTCTCTGGCTTAACTGCGAGATTCGATTGCGTATGTCTCGGCTGTCAGTTCGCATTAGGTTTGGACAAAGCGCGCATGCTTGTTCCTAAATTGGTGTACGATGGTTTTTATTTCTTTTTTGGGATTTGAGGGCAGTTTTGGGCTTCGCATCTGTTCTTGATTTCTTTGCAGTATCCGCCCTTCTCGAACCTGCAGAGGTGTTTAATGCGGCTGAACGGCAGGGACACAATCTCCATAAACGGGTCTGAGAGGGCGATGGAAACTTGCTGCCGGACTCTGGGTGCTATGAGATAGGTGAATTTGGGTCTTCCCAATCTATTCGAAAGCGTTTTCTCCTTCACTACAACGCTCTGGGCTACTAGACGCTCAAGATGTAACCTTAGCGTGTTATGGGAGAAACCAACTTCACTTAGAAGTTGAGTGAAGACTCTCGGCTTGCCATCCTTAAGCACAGCCAAAACACGTTCATCAAACAAATCCATAATGGACCTAACATGCAAAAACAGACTTAAAACCATTTTTAACCATTTTAGGAACACGCATGCGCGCTATTGTACGTATTTGGTTGGTGTAATGTTAGTTTTGATGTTTCTGTTGTAGGTGTCTTCTATGGAGAGCAACATTCTGGTTGATTGGTTGTTGCATATTTTGGGGTAGTTTTTTGCATGGTTTTCGTGTTGTTGTTTATGGTATTTTTCATGGTTTCCGTGTTATGGTCTTCTAGGTCCGTTTGGAATGCATACACCTAACCACATAGTCAAACGAAACCTGAACTTATTAAAAATAAGTGTGTGTGAGAAGAAGAAATTAAAATTTAATCCCACACACACAACGCGCGCGATGACTAAAACAAGATTTTTTAGCGTGCGAGCTCCAAGGGAATCAAAAAAGAAGGGAATTTTTCTTATGTTTCTTCGGTTGGTTTCCCAAATCTTGTAAACTTTGCTAACACTGCACGGACAGTTTCCATGACTTTCACTGCATCCTGCGGATAGATCTTTGGGTCTCTTGATGTGTCTATGAGCTTCATCAGTTCGAAAAGAGAGAAGGTTTCATCCTCAATGACCTTCTCGATCTTTTCTGCCCCGCTAGTCTGAGCGAACTTTTTCAGCAATTCGACTGCTCTAGGGCTTATTTTCGAGAGATCGACTGTTTCCTCGGTCATTTTCATCGCCTTTTAGGTTCTTCTTTTCCCTTAGTACCTTCTTTGACTACTTCTACACCAGTTTTTGCTGCAATTGCTAACTTTGCAGTTTCAGATATTGGAAGCTGTTTAAGCAATTGAGTTATATCGATTCCTTGATTCTGTAGTGCTACTAGCATTGCTCCTAAGTCTGCACCAATTTCTGCACCAACTGGAATACCTAAGATGTTGCTTTCGCCACTTGTAACAAGGTTTATCTTTGCTACTTTCAGCCCTTCTGCCAATGCACCGAACTGCGCTCTCTTGATATCCACTTGTGCTTTGATCATTTCTAGAGAGAGTCCTGCATCGTTATATTGTTTCAGTGCAACGGCTTTCTTTTCCGTTCCTTCTGCTTCTGCTAGTGCTTTAGCCTTAATAATATCTGCTTCTGCTTGACCTGTCATCTTTGTATATTCCGCTTCAGCATCAGCCTTAGTTTTTCTTGCACCTGCTTCCCCTTCAGCTACTTTTATGACTTTCTGCTTCTCTATTTCTGCTACTCCTACATCAAGAGTTCTTTTTGCATCAACTTTCTTTGTGTTAGCAACTTGTTCAGCCTGAGCTACTTCCTCTGCTCTTTTCTGTTCTGCTATGTTAATCGCTTTTTCTTTCTCGATTTGTTTCTGTCTAAATTGCTGTTCATTCTGAGCCTTGACGATCTCAGTGTCTTTTTGACTATTGGATTCAACGATACTAGCGTTCATCTCATTTTCTGCAACTTGTTTCCTTGTCTCAGAGTTAATGAGACTTGCTTGCCTTGTTTCTAGGTCTCTGATTACAGTGCCACCACTAATGTCTTGGAAGTGTATGACTTCAAGATCGTTCATTTTTAGTCCCCAATCCTTCATTTGTACGGCTATTTGATCCTCAACTGTCTGGCTGAATTTTGCTCTTTCTCGCATCATCTTGAACACATCCATAGTCATCGAAGAGTTTCTTGTAATAGCTTCCACTAGATCGTTCAGTTCCTTAGACATCAACAAGAATCCTTCACGAGTCTGCTCTGTTTCAATTCTTCCTAGCTTCTGAGCCGCTTGCAACGGGTCTTCAACAGTCACATAAGCAATGATATCTGCAGAGAACTTTGCCATGTCTACATCTCTCAACGGAATGCTCTCTATTTTCAGTTGAATAATTTCCAGTGGTAGTATTGATCTTTGCATCAAATATGGAACGTAGAAATATGTACTTTTGATTCCTTCTTTTTCTCGCCCTGCCATGTACAGTCGTTTGCCCTTTCTACCAACTACAACATGTGCTTGGTGTGGTTTGACAACCGAGTAACTTTTTGTGAAAAAAAGTGCAATGACCACTGCGAGCGTTATTGCTAGAAATATGTACAAACCTATTTCTAATAGGTCCATTTTCCATCATCTCCTCCTTTTTTCGGTATTAGTGCGCGCACCACAGTCTCATATAACTCATCGTGTCTTTTATGCCTTATCAAGAAGAAGAAATCATATAGAAATGATTGTCGTTTGATTGCATTCTTCATTGGATTTCATATTGCTTTGCTTATGCGCGCGCTATCAAACGTAACTAAGACTATCCCGCGTATCAATCAACCCTTTGGCCTCTAAACGATTAATCTCAGAACGATCAATCTTGTGAAAATCCGACCCCCACTTAACATGATCTCCTTTTACAAAGTCGTACAAATGCCACTCAGAAACCTCACATTTTAGTATGCTTCCAGATAGAGCGAGCGCGATCGATCGATCTTAACTGACTCTATCGGCTTTAGCAACTCACTCAAGAACTTCTTGACATAATAAGAATGCTCGTAAGCGGTTTTGTCTGAGCGTCTCAAATCAACCTTCAAGAATTCCCTGAATCTTGTGAGCAACTCTTCTGTTGGTGCTCCAGGTGCTTGACGTGCAGAAGGTCGCCGGTTCAAGTCCGGCCCAGCCCACCAACCATACTTCTAATGGCTACTGTTCAAGTGATTCTCACAGTCTTTCTGCCGGTCAGGTTATTCTGTCCGCTTTATTGGTTCTCTCAGGTAATTTTCGCACCAAAAGAGCGAGCTTGAGAATGTTTTTGTCTGATGCTCGAAGAGGTGGATTTCAACTAAGGATTGTGGCTTCACAAACGTAAAGAAGACGCAAAACTCAGAAGAAATACGTATACGTGTGATGACTCCTGATCTGAAGAGACCCTATTCAACAGCATTCAGGCTCACGGGCGGGAATAACTTCAGCAGGGTTCTCTAGATAATCCCATAAGGCAAGGTGAGTGAAAATGGCTAAGACATGCCCATACTGTAAGAGGGAACTCGAGGTAGTGTCAATAGCACCAGATTACAGTTTTGTTATCTGGCGGTGCGACGTTCATGGTTGTTTGCGGTTTGATTATTCCTCGAAGAAGTGGGTACTTAGCACTGAGTGCTACAGGTAGTATGCTAAACACGAACCTTAACGCGTAGGCGGGTAGTACAGGAAAGAACAATAACTCATATCTACTTCCGTTGTTAACGCTTTTTTTCTTTACTGTCCACGGTTCAGTAATGGCATTTTGCATCGCAATGTAGTATAAGAAAATATAATTCATAGTCCTGCATAGAGAACTTGGGGAACGTTGATGAGAAAACGCATGCAGCCTCACATAATGGTTGGGGTTGGAGACATTGAGAAATATGTCCTAATTCCAGGAGATCCGAAAAGAGTTGAAAAGATCGCGACCTTTTTCAAAGAAAGTCGTAAGGTTGGAGACTATCGGGGGTACCTGACATACACGGGCAGTGTGGATGGGGTGGGAATATCTGCTTGTTCAACAGGAATCGGGTGCCCTTCTGCGGCAATAGCTGTTGAGGAGCTGTCAAGAATTGGAGCTGAGACGTTTATCCGAGTTGGGACAACGGGCGGTCTTCAACCTGAGATAGAGGTTGGCGACATCGTTATCGCAACAGCTACTGTGCGTGCCGATGGAACAACAAGGAACTATGTACCGATCGAGTATCCTGCTGTTGCAGATTTCAATGTGGTTTCGGCTCTGATTCAGGCAGCAGAAAAATCGAAGAGTAAGGTTCATTTTGGCCCTGTTTTGACCACGGATGCCTTTTACTCCGATAATGTCGAGGTTCTGAAATCTTGGAGCAAGTCTAACATTTTGTCTGTCGAGATGGAATGCTCCGCGATATTTACGCTTGCAGGCCTGAAGAGATTGAAGGCTGGAGCCATTCTCGCGGTTGACGGCAACGTTTTAAAGGGAATAAAGAAGGGTGAATTTGAGCCTGGTGAGAAAACTGGGGAGTTGGATGAACGTGTTCAAGAGGCGATCAAGGAAGAGATACGAATCGCTATTGAAGCAGTAAAAATATTGGAGAAGAAATCGTACATAACCTCACGTTGAATGAAGAAAACTGCCACATATATGCCGGTCCCTACAGGTAGGAAAGAGTCAAGCATGAAGTAATGAAAAGCAAGTTATGGATGTGGCAGCACCATTCGAAAGCGGTCATTCTTTTACATAGGGCTTATAGTCACTAGGGGGAACAGTCTTCCTCACAACGCCAGCCAGCACAACTATCGTAAGTACGTATGGAATCGTTAAGATTATCTGGGGCGGAAGCAATCCCAAGGACTGTAGTCTCATCTGCAACGCATCCGCAAAACCGAACAGAAGGCTAGCTCCTAATGCGCCGAAAGGCATCCATCCGCCAAGAATCATTGCAGCGAGAGCGATGAAACCCCGTCCTCCAGTCATCCCCGAGACAAAAAGATTTAGATGACCCAAGGACAGAAATGCACCTCCCAGCCCGGCTAGCATTCCGCTTACCATGAGGCATAGGTACTTTGTTCTGTACACGTTTATTCCAGCTGTGTCCGCCGCTGCTGGATGTTCTCCCACGGCTCTGATCCTTAACCCTATTGGAGTCTTGAACAAGACGATGTATGAAAGCACAAGCACAATCAACATCAAATATACAAGTGGCGTATGAGATCCCAGAATGTCGCCCAAGATAGGCACGTTTCTCAAAAGCGGAATCGAGATAGTGTCCAGTCCTTGTACGCTTTGAGATGCCCCTCTTGATCCCCAGATTATCTGGGACATATAGGCTGTGAAACCCAAGGCGAGGATGTTTATGCCTGTGCCGCTGACGATTTGGTTTCCGACAAATTTGACGGTTAAGAGAGCGTGAAGAAGGCCGAGTAAGCCGCCTACGAGTACAGCCGCGAGCACTCCAAGCCATGGGTTGCCACTGTAGAAAGTTGCTAGTACGCCTGTGAAGGCTCCGGTCAACATCATGCCTTCTAATGCTATGTTAACGATACCTACCCTCTCGGAAAAAATTCCGCCTAGTGAAGCATAGACGAGCGGAGTTGCCATCCTCAAAGCCGCGGCGAATAGCCCAACATTGATTATGTCAATGACATCTACCATTTGAAGCCACCTCTTCTCAAGAGATACCTGATAAAACGGGGAGCTGCTACAAAGAGCACGACCAATGCTTGAAGGACTGATATGATGTCGAGCGGTACGCCGGTGACCATGTTCATAGTCATGCCGCCGCTTCTGAGAGCCCCGAACAAGATTGCCGCTAAAACTGCGCCAATAGGGTTCAGGCCGCCTATCAGGGCCACGGCCAGCCCGTCCCAGCCGTAGCCTGGGGAGAAGTTGTCTATGAAGCGTCTATGAACACCTAATATTTCTCCTGCTCCTCCCAGTCCTGCTATCGCTCCGCTAATGACTAGGGCAATGATCATCCCTTTCTTTATGTTGATGCCGCCGCTTTCGGCAGCCGAAGGGTTTAATCCGATGGCTCTCACTTCGTAGCCCAGGATCGTTTTATCGAGCACGAAGGCGACAAGTGCGGCCATTACTACTGCTATGAAGATGGAAGCTGAGAGCTGTGTCGGCGGCAAGATGCGGGGAAGCTCGGCTGAAGACGCAACAAAGACGGTTTGCGCCACCCAGCCTGGTGGTGCCTTGAAGGGATAGTTCACCATGTAGCTGGTCACGTATAATGCTACATAGCTTAACATCATGGTTGTGATTACTTCATGTGCACCCAGTCTCGCCTTCAAAACCGCAGGAATGAAGCCCCAGAGCGCTCCTCCAGCCGCGCCGGCTAACAGGGCTAACGGCAAATGGATAAACACTGGCAGATCACTGAAGGATATTCCAACCAGTGCAGCGGTGAATCCTCCGATTAACAGTTGGCCCTCAGCTCCAATGTTGAAGAGACCGCACTTGAAAGCGAACAGAAATGCCAGCGCGGTGAAGATTATTGGCGTTGCCTGTGTGAAAGTTTGTCCAATGCCGTAGATATCGCCAAACGCCCCTGTTAGCACAGCACTGTACGCGTCGATTGGCGAGTGGCCTGTTGCCAGAAGTACTATTGCTCCAACCAGGAAAGCCGCAAGGATAGCAATTATCTGAGGCAAAGCACTGCGTAACAGAGCCACCAGTTTAGATCCCGTTTTGCCTAACAGCTGCCTGATCTTTTGGTTAGATCTGGTTTCTTTAGTCATTTTTTCCACCAGTCATCAGGAGACCGAGTTCGAATTCATCTGTTTTGCTGCATTCTTTGACTGCTACGATTTTGCCCTCATACAATACTGCGATTCTGTCGCTTAGAGCTAGTATTTCGTCAAGATCTGCGGATATTAGCAGAATAGCGCATCCTTGGTCTCGCATTTCTACAAGCTTTCTGCGGACATATTCGGTTGCTCCAACATCCAGTCCGCGAGTTGGTTGGGAAGCGATTATGAGCTTTGGTTTCCTGCTGAACTCTCTTGCCACAACCATTCTTTGCTGAGTGCCACCTGACAGGTGTCTTGCGAGAGTGTTCTTGCTTGGCGTTTTTATGGAATATTCTTGGATTAGGCTGTCTGCAAAACTGGACGCTTTCTCGAGGTTTATCCTAACCCATCCTGTTGCAAACGGAGGTTTGTCTTGCCGTCCGAGTATTAGATTCTCTAAGACCGAGAAATCCAGTATCAAGCCTCTTTTCTGCCTGTCCTCTGGCACGCTAGAGAGTCCCATATCTATTCTCTCATGGGGAGAGGTGTTTGTTATGGGTTTTCCGTCAAGACATATTTTTCCTGCTGTAGGTTCTCTGAGTCCAGTCAGGACCTCAACTAGCTCGGTCTGTCCATTTCCTTCAACGCCAGCTATTCCGAGGATTTCTGATCCGTGGACTTCAAAGGCTACGTCCTTCAGCGTCAATAGCTTGCGATCGTTGAGTGCTTTCAAGTCTTCAACTTGCAAAATAGTCTTCCCAGGTCTGACTTGTTCTTTCTCGAATGTGGAAGGTATCTCTCGGCCCACCATCATCGCGGCCAGTTCGTGCGGGTTGGTTTCATTTGCCTCCACGGTTCCAACGACTTTTCCTCTTTTCAAAACCGTGATCCTGTCACATACCGCGCATACTTCTTTCAACTTGTGGGTTATGAAGATGACCGCCTTCCCTTGTTGTTTTAGAGCTTTCATTGCTTCGAATAAGCTGTCAACTTCTTGTGGTGTGAGGACTGATGTTGGCTCATCTAAGATGAGAACCTCGGCTCCTCGATACAACGCCTTCAGAATTTCGACTCTTTGCTGTACACCAACTGGAAGGTTGCAAACTAGGGCTTTCGGATCTACTTCCAATCCGTAGCCCTTAGAAATATCCTTGATGTTGTTCACTATTTTGTTCATGTCCAAAAAGATTCTGCGTTTCGTAGGCTCTCTGCCCAAAACTATGTTTTCAGCGACTGTGAGGCTTGGAACGAGCATGAAGTGTTGATGCACCATTCCGATGCCAAGTCTTATCGCTGTGGCAGAGCTGTCGATTTTCACCTCTTTTTCATTTACGAAAATCTGTCCCTGGTCTGGCTTGTACAGTCCGTAGAGAATGCTCATCAACACGGTCTTTCCAGCACCGTTTTCTCCAAGTAACCCGTGTATCTCTCCTTTTCTCACATCAAAGTTTACTTTGTCGTTTGCTATTGTGCCGGGAAAAGTCTTGGTGATGTTCACCATCTTGACGGCTGCGCTCATAGATAAAAAAGAGGAGAGGAACTGAGTTAAGCCTTTTGCTATGGGTAGGCAGATGGAACCGTGATGTTTCCTGATATGATTTTGTCCCGAGCGTCCTCTAGTTTTGATATTACATTGGGCGGCAGCGTCCGCGCTGGTTCTTCCGTGAAATTGAACTTGGCCTCCCAGAATCCTTGCTCTTCAGGTAATCTGCTGCATCCTGTCCATCCGTACTTTAGTCCCTTATTATAGATCCCGCCCTTGAAAACATCGGTCTTGAGGTTCGGGAAAGCCTTGGAAATTACCGCAACCACTCCCTCAGCCTTAGAAATCATTGCAGCCACTATCATTTCGTATACAGCAATGTCGACTCTCTTGGTCATGCTGGCTTTTATTTCTGGATTCAGATAGTCTTGGCAAGCGTCTACGCCAAATCCGATTATTCCATTTTCATGCACTGCCTCCAATGCGCCGAGTCCACTCTTGCCTGCCGCAACGAATATGGCATCGGCATGCTGGTCGATCAGCGCCTGTGCCACCTCCTTTCCCTTGCCCGGATTAGCCCATTCACCAACGTACACAGGATTAAGCACCGTCACACTAGAGTTGGCCCATCGTACGCCTGCTTGATATCCTAGGAAGAAGTCATTAATCAATTGTATGTCCATGCCTCCGACGAAACCAACCTTCCCCGTTTGAGTCATCATCCCGCTTATGACGCCTACTAGGAACGAGCCTTCGTTTGCCTTGAAAAGAAGCGACGCAACGTTTGGTTGACTGACAGCCATGTCGACGATGGCGAAGTTTTGCTTTGGATATGCCGCTGCAGTCTTGTTAAGCGCGTCTGCCTGATCGAAACCGATGCAGATTATCAAGGCATAGTCGCCTGTTTTCGCGAAGTTTGTCTGGAAGCCTTCATACTCTGCTATGGCCTTCGGTTCCGCATAGTCGAATGTTATGTTAAGTTCATCCTTGGCACGCTGTACGCCTGCGTATGAAATGTCGTTGAAAGACTTGTCTCCTAGACCACCGGTTGCCAAGACAAGGCCGATTTTGATTGGTTTCTTTAACGCTGCAAGTTGTGCCAAAGTCGCGGTGAGATTGCCGTTAGCATTTTTATAGTTAGCGTCTAGGTTGTCATAGTCTGATTTGCTGACCCACTCAGGTCCAGGCGTTGGAGTTGGCTTCGCAACCCACACGATCGCTGCTCCGATCACCAAACCAATAAGTAGTCCCACGACTGCGATTGTGTATGTTCTGTTCATCTTTACCCCTCATACTAGTGTTGATGATGAGGTTTTAAGACTTTTGCGACTGCCATGCAAACGTGGAAACGAGCCGAAAATACACGTAAAAGCAAGGCTTTCTATGGGTTGATTGTTTGAAGCTCACACATCACCGGACTCCTCTATCTTCCGATCCTCATACGGAGCCGCAACCCTCCTGTAGAATTCCAGTTTAATGCATTCTAAAACGCCTATGGCTCTGTTGAGATTGAAGTATTGAAGAGGATAGATCTCCTTAAGTATCTTTGTCACCACGTAGTTTACCTCTCCATCTACTTCTTCCACAGGTAAAGCCTTCAGGATGCCTGTTAGTTCCTCGAGAACTTTCTTGTACTTCGTCCTGTTTTCAGGTTTTATATAGGGCAAATATCTCCAACCTCCTATAACAATTTGTAAGAGCCAGCATGACCTTTATTAAACGTATCACTTGATGGATCTATGAGCGCGCGCTCCAGCTAACACTCGCGAAAAAAAGAGGGGGCCTATCAATTTTAAGGGCTGTCCTACCTCGCAAAATTGATATTAGTGCTTATCGGAACAAGCGCGCATGTGTGTTCCTAAATTCCGTTTTTCAAGTGTAATAGAGTTGGGTCGCGCCTTCTATACGATGCTTCTCGTATCCCAAGGCACATCACCATCCATAGACGAAGCAAAGCCAGAAGCATAAGATACTTTGCAAACGAATTTAGGAACGGGCATGCGCGCTTGTGCTAGAGATTTGAGCGGAATCAATTGGTGAAAAAGCTATTCTATTTTTTCGAGATTCTCTTCTATTGAAATTGGATTCAATGCCATTATTTCTTCGAAATATGGCAAATTTTCTGAGGGTTTCTTCCAGATGAACACTCTCTTACCTAGAAAATAAGCAATTCCCATTTCCAGAAAAGTGTTCCCGCCTACATAGCCCCTATTTTCACCTTTATCCAAATTCAATACCAAAATAGCATCACTATTCTTGATTTTCTCAATATGTTCATCAATAAGTTGTCTCTTTATCTTCAACAATTCTCGAGTAAGATCGTTCTTACGCATCTTGTAGTATTCGCCTACGTCTATTGTCTTCCCGTTTACTTCAACCTTTTGAGGATAGAGAAAAACCTCAAATCCTCTTTTCTCTAACTTTTCCTTGATTTCGCGGGACTGTCTTGCGAATAGCGCTGAAGAGCAAATTGCAATTCTCATAGTTAACCCTCTACAGTCGACCAAACACTTGGCACGCCCCTCTTAAAAAGCGGGTGGTGGCAACTAAGAGAAAGTCATTCGATAACGGGCAGCAGTTTGCGTGTTGAAGCATTAAAATAGCAGTTGACAATATATCCTTTCCTTTTCAAATGCATTGATCAGTTCTTTTTTCTTGGAGTTGAAGAAGTCGCGAGTCATAGCATATTCCAACTTGTGCTTTCTGTACACCCAGTCCGCGTAGTGATAATTCATTTTGTCAATCAGCACATAGTCCACTTTTCTTCTTAGTTGGACCACCAAATCTTCGGCCTTTGGGAGCAATGGCGCTATCATAGCAAAGGTTCTGATACCTGCGGAACGAAGTTTCTCTAGCGTTTCAATCCTTTCGGTAATCGGTGGCGAATTGGGCTCAAAAATTCTCCTAATGTTCTCGTCAGCTGTGGTGATCGTAAATCTGACTTCGACATCGTTAACTTTTCTGAGCAATTCTACATCTCGGCTTGCGAGTGGAGATTTTGTCTGAATGGTAACAGGCCAAGCATGTTTTGAAAGAATTTCTAGGCATTTCCTCGTCAGTTCATATTTCTTTTCAAGAGGCTGGTAGGGATCGCATGTTCCACTTATCCAGACTCTGCCCAATCTTTTCTTTTTTATCTCCAGTCGCAGCAAGTTTGCTGCGTTGATTTTTGCATCAACGAACTCACCCCATTCTTCTTTATGGCCAGTGTACCTTTTCATGAATCGTGCATAACAATATGTGCAACCGTGCTCACAACCAATGTAAGGGTTAATGGTGTAATCAAAAACCTTTGATTTGGATAAAATAGTCTTCGCATGAACTTCCTTGACAATCATAACCATCAGCTATTTTTCTGAGACTAAAAACGACCTCTGGAACTTTCGTTTCACATTTTCTATGGGTTCTCCCACCACAGTTATTTCATTTAGGTTGCATGTTCCCAGTCCCTTTTTCTCCGCCAGCACTAAGTGTTTAACATCAATTGGCTGTATACCCATTACTGTGGCACCAACAGCGTCAACTGCCACGGGATCAGTTCCCGCAATAATCAAATTCATTTCCACGGGATTTCCACTCATCTCATCTCCTTCACCTGCAATTATCCCGTCAATGACAGATACGCTCGGTCTCAGGACAGAGGCTAAATCCGCAATGTTTTGGCTGAGACGGCCATTATGCATGGAACCTTTAGAAGCCAAAGCGCCCATCATATTCTTCAAGCTCAACGTGACGGTGGCTATTCTGTGCAGCTTAAGCTTTGGAACGCTAATTATGGTGCTTTTCAAAGCGGTCTTCGCAACTCTGACGTTATTAAGCGACAGCGGATTAGGCGGGTTAACTTCAACAAATTCATCCTTGTTAAGGTCAACAAGCTTGACGCCCCATCGTTCAGCAACAGCGGTGATGCCTGCAACTTTGAAAGCCTGAAAGGTGTCTGCGAACCCGCTTCCCTCGCCTATCATAATTTCTTTTATGTCACGCTGTCTCAAGAACTTGACGATCCCCTCGACGACTCTACTGTCTGTTGTCATTCCAGTTGAAGGGTGCTTCGCATTTATGTAGTTGGGCTTGATCAAAATGGGCTTACCAGCGGAGAGGGCGCTGTCCAAATCAGAACTTATCATTTCAAGAGCAGCAGTCGCAGTTTCAATGGGAGGCATTCCTTTCACAATAGCAACTTTGCTCATTTGGCAGCACTTATCATGTCAAATTGTAGGGAGCGATTTGAACGTTTCTTTAAGCGCACTCAAGAAGTTCAGACTTTATAGATTTGGCAAAAGCTCTTCAATGTTCTAGGTTTTTAGGAAGTTGATGATTATCTTGTAACCTAGCATGCAGTAGGTAGCCAGCTCAAGTTGTGTTCGGCCTACCAAAATAGATAAAAACATGTTTGTGAACCAAGAGTGCGTTGAATGAGTGTGAAGTGTTATGCCTTCGGAAATCCTTGATGCCGAAAAATTTGTCGAAATCAGTGGACGCGCTGATTATTGTGCTGTTAAAAGGTTGAAGGATGTCGTGAAGTTGAAGCTTCGTACGGCAAGCAGACTTTATACTTTGAAAGTTGAGCCGCTAAAGGCTGAAGAAATCATAAAGAAGCTTCAATGCGAAATCCGTGAAATATGACCGAATGCTGGCAGTGCGCACTGTAGCATGAAAATTTGTTGAGTATGGCTATAAAGTAATTAGGCTAGTCTATGCATTTTGTTCTAAGAAGTTAGCAGATGAAGCGAGTGTCTCTAGTATTGGTTCCACAGCATCTTCACTTGTGGGTCTTAGACCGCAATCGGGGTGAAGGTAAGCAACCATCTCCTTTCCTATTCTGTCCTTCACAATGTTTAATCTTTCGAATACAGCATCAAGCCTATCTACTTCCTCTTTTCTAGCGACCTGAACCGAAACGCACCCTATTCCCAGCTTTTTTCCTGCAGACTGCAGAACTGGTTTGGAAATGACCTCCAAATTCTTTCTGACGTTTGGGGCGCTAAAGGCTAGGCTCAAAACAGGTACTTCCAAATTCATAAAATCGTTGAACAGTGATTCATTCAACGCTCCGCAGATATGGACTGATAGCTTTCCTTCTTCATAAAGCGTCGTTGGAAGGCCAGATAATGCCAAGTTCACGATCTCGACGGCTTCCTTAGTATTCATGACTCTAGCTGATAGACTTGGTTCATCAATCTGGACGTAACATCCAGTCTTCGCAATTTCCTTTATTAATGGATTAAGCGCCTGAGCGAAGTCAGAGTAAAGCTTCATATCCATTATACTGCTATAATGTTCCAGACCGTTATATGCACAAGAAAAACCCAGTGTTATCGGTCCTGTAACAGAGACCTTTACCTGTACGTCCTCTCTTCCCTTGCTTCTCAAATAGTCTCTCACAAACTGCAAGTCTTTAAGGTTGACAAAACTCTTAGGATCTTCCAAGGGCAGAATTTTGGACTTGACATAAGGTCCGCCAGGTTTTATCCCAAGCCCCGGGAACGAGCTGAAGTAGCTAATCATGTCAGTTCTTTGCTCACCATCTGAGATCAAGTTTATACCATGCTTAAGCTGGATGTCAACTGCCCACTTGATAGCATCCTCTAAAGCAAGTTTCTTCGGCGGAAAGCTTCCTACAACGGTTTTTAGAAACTTCACAATCTTCCTTGTGTTTTCGAAGCTAATAAGTTTAAGCAAAGCGCTCAGCTGAAGATGACTTTGAATTAGTCCTAGAAATTAGCAAAGACATCCTTGAACCAAAGCTCCGTAATAGGAGGCGGCAACGTGTTTTTTATAATAGTTAAGAGAAAACACGTGTTGAGGGAGCGAAAAGTCTGATCGATACCAACACGCTATAAATTCCATGGAAGGTTGAACATGTATGTACAATGTCAAAATTTGCTCACAGCTTATGTCTTCAGATTCCCCGGACAGGCTGAATTCCTTAATAAACCAAGTTCTAAAAAGGGAAGAATAAAATGCCGCCCAACGAATTTGTGGCTGTCAAATTTGAGCCCTACGGCATGAAATCTGAGTTTAGAAGAGGCGCACTCTTGCTTGACATCTTGAAGTCGGTTGGTCTCAGTGTAAGGTCAGACTGCGGCGGAAGGGGTATCTGTGGCAAGTGCAGAGTAATAATCAAAGATCCATCAAGAGTCAGTGCTGTTGGCAAAACCGAAAAAGACCGATTATCTGTCTCCGGGTTGAAGTCCGGCCATAGACTTGCTTGTTGTACCTATCTTATTCATGATGCAACAATATTCATTCCAGAAGAAAGTCGGGCCGTTAAACGCAAGTTCCTAATAGAGGGCACTGAAAAACCTGTGATCGTTGATTCTGCAGTTCGCAAGTTCTATGTTACATTGGAAAAACCATCTCTTAGCGACGCTCGATCAGACATTCTACGCCTACTCGAATCTCTAAAAGATGCTTATGAACTAGAAATAACTGGCGTCGACTATCAACTCCAAAAGAGGCTTCCCGAGATACTCCGAAAAGCTGAATGGAAGGTGACAGTTACCGTCTGGAATAATAGTGAGATCATTTCTGTGGAACCCGGAGACGCAACAGAAGAGGCATACGGCATAGCGGTTGACATAGGCACATCAAAGATTCTCGCCTATCTCTCCAACCTTGCAACTGGAAAATTAATCGATACAGGGTCTTTGGAAAACCCTCAAGTCATTCAGGGTGAAGATGTGATCTCAAGAATATCGTTTGCCTTAAAAGGAGAAGAATCACTAAAAGAGATGCAGAAGCTTGCGGTCAAAGGCGTCAACGCAGTAATCCGGCAAGTCTGTAGAAAGTCCGGATGCACGCCCGAACAGATCTACGAAATAGCGGTGGTCGGCAACACGGCCATGCATCACCTTTTCCTCGGGATTCCACCAAAATATTTGGGTATATCGCCTTATGTGCCGGTTGTAAGCGGCTCGATTGATCTTAAAGCCAGAGAATTGTCAATACGTGTGAATCCAAGTGCAAACATTCACATACTTCCTGTCATTGCAGGATTCGTTGGCGCAGACGCGGTTGCAGACATCATTTCAACCCAGGTTTACAAGTCGGCCAAGCTTTCGTTAGTTATTGACATTGGAACGAACACTGAAATCATACTTGGCGACAAGCATGATATGATTACTTGCTCTTGCGCTTCTGGACCAGCATTTGAAGGCGCTCACATCACATGCGGAATGAAGGCAGCGACTGGGGCCATAGAAAAATTGCAGATTCAACGAAAAAATTATGAAGTGAAATATCAAACAATCGGCGGAGTCAAACCAATTGGAATCTGCGGATCTGGCATCATTGATGGGGTTGCTAATCTGCTAAGGCTCCGCTTGATCGACAAAAGTGGGATGTTCGTGAATCGCTCGCCGACGCCTAGGGTGAGAACCAGAAACGGCGGAAAAGAGTTTGTTCTCGCATTCCGAGGGAAAGATGCAACGCGCGACATCGTAATTACACAGAAAGACATTGAGCAAATTCAGCTTGCAAAGGCTGCAATCTACGCGGGATGTTACATCCTTATGAAAAGAAAGGGTGCTAAACCAGAGAACATAAGTAATGTATTTGTTGCTGGAGCGTTTGGGAACTACATAAACCTCGAAAACGCAAAGCTGATCGGCATGCTTCCAGACGTTCCAACAAGAAGCATAAGGTTCGTGGGCAACGCGGCTGGAGCTGGTGCAAGAATGGTCCTGATATCCAAGAAGCATCGGCGAACAGCTGACATAATCTGCCAAAAAATTCGGTACATCGAACTAGCCTCGGATTCCGAATTTCAAGCAGAGTTCGCTTCTGCCATGTTTCTTCCAAACAAAGATCCAACAAGGTTTCCATCATTCAAAACTGCCTTCGAATTCTAACCCACTAGCATCAGCTTCTCACAGGCAAGAAGTATAACTATAAGATGAGTCTATCTCCGCGCGCGCCATTTTCCCCATCTTTTTCCTTTCTAAATGTTTACCTACACAAGAAAAGTCAGAAATGCAATCCAATACTTGGCTCTGAAGTATTAACCATTCGACCATCATGTTCAGACATTAACTGCATCTTTGTTTTCGTACGATCCACAAATAAAATAAGTATTGATACTATTAGATCAATAGAAACAAAGACAAAAAAAGCCAAGAAGGACCACTTGTGAGCACACTTGTTTCCGCACTCAGAGAACAGCTATTAACATTTGACGTCGACAAGTTCATGGCAACAGTGAAAAATTTGATCAAAGACGGTTGTAGCCCTACCGAAGTAGTCAATGCGTTGACAGATGTACTGAAAGAAATAGGAAGAAAATATGAGAACGGCGAACTGTTTCTCGTTCATTTAGTCAGTGTGGGCGACATGACCAAGAAAGTCACTACCGAAGTGTTGGAGCCACTTCTAAAAACTGGCAGTGAAAAAAGAAAATTTCTTGGAAGAATTGTGATCGGCACAGTTGCTGGAGACATTCATGACATTGGCAAAACCATCGTTGCAACCATGCTTTTCTCAGCGGGCTTTGAGGTTCTTGACCTCGGAAAAGATGTTCCGGTTGAAGAGTTTGTGAATAAAGCTAAGGAAACCAATGCAGACATAGTCGCAATGTCAGCCCTTTTGACCACAACTCTACCAGTCCAACGCGAAGTAATTGAAGCTTTGAAAAAATCTAGTCTTAGAAACAGAGTCAAAGTCCTAGTTGGCGGGGCTCCAGCCACAGCCAAATGGGCTGAAGAAATAGGGGCGGACGGCTACGCCGAAGACCCCATAGAAGCTATTAGAGTTGCAAAAAGGCTTTTGGGTTTGAGCCAATAGAAAACCACGTTGTGATTGAAGTTTATAGTCCTAAGCAATTTTGAAAATTGGATGCGAAGCGATAGGCAATTTTCCTTCTTCTATCAAGAGTTGAGCGAAGGCTGCGTTAACCATCGCAACAGCTGGGAAAATAAACGGTGCATCTTCTATAGGCCCATAGAGTATGAAGTCTGCTCCCGCCGCTATCGTTAATGCATTGGCTACAGCCGCGCAGGGTTTCACAGCTTCCAATCCCATCTTGGTTTTCAACCCCCTCCATGTCCCTATGGCGTTGTGAGCACCGCAGCCAGCAGGATATCCCATCTCGTTTTTCAATTCAAATATAGCCTTAAAGGCTGAGCCTAAAGTTGGAACGTCTAGCACACATGCATCCATAAGTATTTTCTCGATTCCGCTTTCAATGACTTGAGGTAAAATCTGTTTTATCGCATCAACACGACCCTTGGAAGTCATATCTCTTGAATTGTACGCGAGCAACACCGCTGCTTTTTGTTGTGTTTCCTTTATTTTGTCATATTCTATTTTCTTCGACTCAGGGTTAAGCGAGTTGTAAACACACCTGTCTTGAATGCCTGACTCCTTGGCATAGTCCAGTGCGGCAACCCTAATTTCAGAGGAAGCAGCATCAAGAAGTATAGGTGCATCAGTCACTGACGTTAAAAAATTCACTATGTGGCTTATCCATTTTTTGGATGGCAACCCGACGTCAAGCATGCAGGGCAATCCAGTTTTGTCTGAAAACTCTTCCTGAAGTTTGATAAGCCTCTCGCATTCATTGCGGTTGAATTCCCCGGTTTCTTCTTTAAAGTTTAGCCTTTTTTGCTTGTGATAAAAAATTGATCCTATTAGCACGGTTGGGGTTTCCCCGGCCTTACCCCCAATTGTGACTTTTCCCAGCGTGAATCTTTTCTGTTCTGATGCTTGCCGCCACATGAAACCGTCGCCTCCAATTATTGATTGCAAGTTGGAAGTTAAGTCTTGCCTTTGCCATTCTTTTCTATGTCTTTACCTATTTCCAAGTTTTTTGTGGTGTCTTCTTTTCAACAGAAGGGCGGGAATGATCTCCGCAAGATTTAAACATTCCAAAGTTGGGTATTGTCAAGGTGCTCCGTATGGAAATTCTCGTTTTAGGTTGCGGGAATATAGGTTCTGTCATAGCAAGAGACTTGAGTGAAAGCCTGATCTCCGCAGAGATTGTGCTTGCTGACATTGATGAAAGTCGGGCAAGAGAGGCTGCGTCAAAAATTGGCGGGAAAAATATTTCTTGGGTGAAGATAGACGCTTCTGATCATCATGAGCTCGTAAGCACGTTGAAGAAGTTCGATCTGGCCGTCGGAGCATTACCAGGTGAAGCAGGTTACCGAGTGTGCAAGGCCTCCATTGCAGCGAACGTGGATTTGGTTGATGTTTCCTATATGCCAGAAGATATAATGACCCTAAGTAAAGATGCTTTAAAAGCTGAGATCAGCATCCTCCCTGATTGTGGGATGAGCCCTGGGCTTGGCAACATACTGATAGGCCATGCAACCAGCACGCTCGATCAAGTTGAGAGTGTTCATTTGCTGAATGGGGGATTGCCTGAAAAACCGATTCCTCCATTAGGCTATACAATTACATGGTCGGTAATGGACCTCATAGACATGTACTCTCGGAAAGTTAGCCTCGTCAAGGAAGGTAGAACAATCCAAGTACAAGCGATGAGCGGGCTTGAAGAAATAGACTTTCCGGGCGTTGGGAAGCTAGAGGCTTTCTACACGGACGGACTCAGAACGTTGCTTTACACAATGAAAGACGTCAAAGACATGTGGGAAAAATCACTTAGATATCCGGGACACGTCGAAAAAATAAAACTGCTTGAAACCCTTGGGTTCTTTGATAAAAAACCGTTGGGAATTGGAAACAGCAATGTTTCTCCTAGAGAAATAACTGCGAAACTGCTAGAAAGTAAATTAAAGAGAAAGGACATTCCGGACATTGTAGCTATGCGTGTAGAGGTCACCGGAACAGAAAACCGTAAACAGGTCAGGTATTCCTACCACATGCTGGAACATTATGACGAAGACCGCCAGGTCACAGCCATGGCAAGAACCACGGCATATACAACTTCAGTCATAGCACAACTATTAGCGAAGAAAGACATTAATGAAAAAGGCGTGATTCCTCCAGAAAAACTTGGAATGGACAAAAAACTTTACGACGAGTTCATAGACATGATGAATAAACGAGGAATAGTAGTCAAAGAAGACAGAAAAGCCGTTTAGCGATATTGGTTTGATATCTTTGCTTACAATTTTGGGCTGAAAAAGGATAGCGGTCCGCAGTTTCGCCTCTGTTTTTAGTAGCTGATGGAGTACGCAGGCATGCAAGCAACGTTTAACTATGTGTTTCGTTTTTTGATGCTAAACAAATGAAGTAGGTGAGCTTCATGGTCAACAAAGTTGGGGTCGCTGTTGTAGGCGTAGGATTTGTCGGCGGAGCGGCGCATGTGCCCAGTTTCAAGAAAATTGAAGGATCTGAGCTTGTCGCTTTATGCGCTGCTACGGAAAAACGGGTGAAGCCTCTTGCGGAGAAGTACGGTGTAGAATACTTTTTGGATTATGATAAGCTTCTGGAAGATCCGAGAGTGCAAGCGGTGGTGTTAGCTGTCCCTACACCTTTGCACTTCGAACTGGCTATGAAAGCCATTAAAAAAGGTAAGCATGTCCAATGTGAAATGCCTGTGGCAGCAACTATCGATCAGGTGAGGAAACTCAAGAAGGCCGCTGATGAAGCTGGTGTAATTTTGATGCCTACTCTTCAATTCAGATTTGCGCCAATATACGTCAAAACAAAGGAGATGATAGCGTCCGGAATAGTTGGCAAGCCAATAGCCATTCACTTCCGTGAATTCATACCAGCAATAAGCATTGCGGAGCAGTGGCCAGCTGGGTCTTGGGCATGGGACATCGAAAGAAGCGGAGGGTATCCTGATTTTACTCTTTCTGTTTGGTCCATCGACATGGTCAGATGGATGTTCGAGAGCGAAATAGACAACGTCCAATGGATGGCTAATTATCCCAAATTTGAGAAATATGGCGGAATATTAGGCTACAACACGATGGGCTTGATAAAACTCTCAAACGGCATCGTAGGTTCACTGCATTACAGCGCGTCTGTGACTCCCCTAGCAAGTACTAGCAGATTGGAGGTTTACGGAGATAACACAAATGTTCTTCACGCCGTCTGGAACGACAGAATAGTTCTTTATGGATCTACTCAGGAACCGCAAGAATGGAATTTACAAGTGAAAGGCACAAGGGTCTGGGGTCACCGCCAGATAGATGAACATTTCATAGAGTGCATCCTTCATAATAGAAAGCCTCAGGTCACCGCAGATGACGCGATCAAGGCACAAGAAATTGCCCAGAAAATCACAGAGAACCTAAAATAAGATAAACTAGTCCGCGAACATAGAAATTACTAGAGATGAGCGTCAAAATGCTCAAACGCCACTTTCTTACTGCTTGTTCCAAAAATTTGAATGCATCCTTACTCAATCTTGGTTTCTTGAACATTTCCTGTTGTAGCTATAAGTTTCAATCAATTGGCGGAAATTTCCGCGTGCCCTTCCGTTCAAAGGAAAAGCCAAATGATCAAGGGTATGAGCCCTAAAGCTATTGGGAAGGGCAATCCGGGGAACATTCCCTTTTTTTCCAGCATCTTGAAAGCTAAGAAAACTCCGATTAGTACGCCGGTTGTCGAGGCGAGGCAGAAGACTGGACCGGCGTTTGCAAGCACTCGGCTTACGAGCATGGAATAAAAGGTTAAGTCGCCTAGCCCCATCTGAACATCTTTGAAAGAGAAGCTTAAGCCGCGAAGCTGTTCAAGGCCTCTGTTAGCTATTTTCCCAACAGGTCCACGGTAGACGGCAAATACATCATAAACAGCCAGAAACCCCAAAATCAATATTGCACTCTGAGTGGGGATTGAAACTCCTAGAAAAGCACCTAGGGCTCCGCCTAAAGAGAGAACAACGAGGTCGGATATTCTGTTGTGCGCTCGAAAAACTGCAAGATCCGCTAAGACTGTTGTGAATATTGATATTATTATGATTAGAGCCTCCACGTACGGAATCAAAACGATTGAAAATAGCGCGTATAGGTAAATGACGGAAAGCATGAAGACTGCAGTTGTCAAGGCTAAGCCGGTGATTAAACTGACTGCCTTCAGGTTTTTACGTTTCAGAAGCAGATATAACAGTGATGCACCAACTCCGGCAAGAATCACAAAGTAGAGTCCGTTGCCGAATGATCCGATGCCTTCTGGGAATGGTGTAACTCCATAAAAGTCTATTTGTGATGTCAAGATTAGGGAAGCGCACAGAGCCCCGAATAGCAGGCTTGCCAGAATGGGCGCTAAATGTACAGGTTCTGCTTTAAACGTGTCTTTCAAGGTTCTTACCCTAGTTTGTCCGCAGATGCTTGGGCTTTCAAGTAACATTTGTTACAGAATAAGCTTTGCTTTCGGTCGGTTTCGAAAATTGAGTTGGAAAAATACATAACGCAGAATGGGTTGGAACAGTGTTTCAGTCCTAAGGTGTGCCCAAGTTCATGCAGAGCCTCTTTCGTGCTTCTCTCAGCAAAAACCTCTGTGTCTGAAGGTTTTCCGTAAAATTCTGGTCTAAGTCTCCATAATGATATGAGGGCCGCTTTTCCTGGGCATTCCGCCTGTCCAAAAGCGAAATTTAATCTTGGAACGAAAAGGTCAACATCCACAATTCCCAAAACTCGGTTGAAGACATTTTGCCTTTCAACAAAATTCCGAACGGCGTCCAAGATTATGTCTGAGCGGTATTGTTTTCTTGTCCTGCTGAAGGCTTCTTCAGGTATTTGCACAGCTTCATCAATTAGGGCGTAACTTGTTTTGGCGAGAATTGCAGTCAAGTTTTCTTGAATTCTGTTTATCACATTGGCATCCGCTTTTCCGATGGCTAAGATTCCAACTTTCATCAGCATTCTCTCTAGATTTTTAGCATGTCTCCAGTCTTAGGCGCTGCGGCTTCTAAGCCTAGTTCAGTTCTTGCCCATTTTGCCAAAAGTTCGCAATTTCCTTCTGCGCCGTGAAGCACATACACTTTTGGTTTACCACCAAGCCTTTTCAGGGCTTCTCTAAGTTCGCTGGCTCCACAATGCGATGAAAAGTCGAAATGCTGCACTTGAGCTTTGACTTTCCGCATTTTTCCGTCAATTAAGCATATTCCCTTTTCCAATAGTTCTTTTCCAGGCGTGCCTGGAATCTGATAGCTGACTAGAAAGATGGCGTTATTCGATTTCTTTCCGATTTTTGAAGTGTAAAATACGGCTGGACCGCCTTTAAGCATACCTGCTGGCGAAATTATGACCCCTGGCATTCTGGTGGCTTTTCTTCGCTCTCTCCACCCTTCAACCCAATTGGAAGAATGTATTGCATCGACGAATGTTCTCTGGTCTCTGAGAAACTGTGAGTAGTTCATCATGACTCTGCTTACTTCACGTGCCATTCCATCAATTGTAACTGGATATTCAAAATGGTGAGCTGCTAAAACGCAGGCAAGTTCTTGGGATCTGCCAACTCCGAAGGCTGGTACCAGAACTATGCCACCTTTTTCTACGACATCTGTGCATGCATCCACGAAGCGTTTTTCCAGTTCTTTGCGTTCGGTGTGCTCCTCATTTGCATAGGTGCTTTCGATTATCACCACGTCTAAGTCTCCATAATCCATTTTCGCGCCTTCAAGAAGTCTTGTGTTTATGATGTTGAAGTCTCCCGTGTACAACAGTCTTTTTCCTTCAGCTTCAATTAGAGTTTGCACACTTCCTGGAATGTGACCGGCGTTTTTGAATTGGAACATTATGTCTCCCACTTTTTGTTCCGTATTAAAGTCCACATGCTTGCTACTTTGCATCATTGCTTTAAGCTCAAGGTACTCGAATGGTAGGTAATAGCTGGATAGGTGGATGAAATCTGAGATCAGCAACTGGTTTAGTTCCATGCTTAGTCTATTCGTGTACAGCGGCTTCTTTCCTTGGATGTAGAATATTGGGATGGCGCCTGAATGGTCAAGGTGGCTGTGGGATAAAATTATGGCGTCAACATCCTTTGGCGGCACATGCATGGGGAACCCTGGTTCATGATTTAGCATGACACCATAGTCTAGCAAAACCTGTGTTTTCTCCGTCTTGACGGTTACTGCTATTCTGCCAACTTCTTGAGTTCCGCCTAGAAACCCAATCTGCAATTGTCCCATTTCTTTTCATCCATTAGTTCAGTAATCATGCTTTGCGGTCTTTTAAAAATGTATTGACTTTCCTGCTGAAGAAACCTCAACCAATCCTTTCTTAATTGCTTTCAAAATTTCATCAATGTTCAATGAAGCTTGAATTTCAGTGTAAACGGTCCACAATCCGTCAACATTATGGGCATCACTGCCGGCAACACCAGGCAAACACATCTCTTTCGCCAAGCCTTCTGCAAGTCTATTCAGGTGCGAAGGAACGCTGCCATTCAGGACTTCGACTGCGTCAACGTTATAGTTCTTAGCTGAACTTCCTAGCCCATACTCTCGATATGGATGCGCAACGATGACTATACCGCCTTTTTTCTTTGCAAAATCGATGACATCTTTGACATTCCATGGTCTAGGCGGCAACTCTGCGATACCTAAGACTATCAGGTCGCCTTCAGCCGTGCTTATTTCGACGCCTGGAATTACCAGGATGTCAGGGTACACAGAGGCTAGTTCCTGCACTTTATGGCAGCCTTCCACCGTGTTGTGATCTGTTATGGCGACGGCTTTGATGGATGGATGCGCATAAAGTTGATCCACCAATGTTTTTGGGTTTATTGACGAGTCAAATGAATATCTTGTGTGGATGTGTAAATCAGCTTGAATCAAGGTTATTCACTCATTTCTCGAGTAGAATTTTCTCTAACTCTGCAAGCACGATCTTGTTTTGCTTCATTTTAGTGTTGATGCACTTAAACTTGATGTTTTTCTTTAAGCAGGCTTTCTTGCAAGCGTTCAGAATGGATTTTTCCCAGTTTTCAGAGTCATTGAGCAACATCACTGTCTCATAGCTTGTGCGATTGATGTAGTCAAATACTTGATTTGCTACGTATTCTACGGTTTCCCTGTCAAGGGGCAGGACGATTTCGTGCTGTGAAAGCGGGTAGACCTCATCAAGTTCCATGGGGATTATGCCAAATGGTGCTGCGTAGAAGCATGTGTGAATTCTGTCTGATTTCTCTTTAAGTATATGTTGAAACTTGTTTGCAAGTTCTGCGAAGGCTTTTGACTTGTGGAATGGTTTTGCTCGGGTTTGAGGTGCGAGTAAGAGAATTTTTGCCTTTCTTGGTGGGGTGTATGTTTCTGTTAGCTTCTTCTTGTGTCGCATAACCTCTGGGCGTATCAAACCGACTGAGTTGAAGAAGAAGAGTCCGCTGTTTTTCACGGCAGGGTCATGTTTTTCAATGAAATTTTGATATTTCTTCAGTCTTTTCACTGCTTGAAGTAATGTTGGATGTCCATGTGCCCTCATTTCCAAATGTTCCCATAGTCTGCCGTCCTCTATGGCTTGTTTTATGCGTTTTAACTCTGTCGCGCAAACGTAGAGGTTATGTTCTGCTAGGAAAGTCTGCGCTTCTTTCTGTGGTGATTCTAGAACTTGTTTCGGAGTTTTCCGTGAGCACCTTGGACATGCGCATGGAAAATATTCTAATTCATTCAGTCTTGATGTACCGGTTTCTGTCATGTACCGGTTTTCTTTAGCGTATAATGTGTAAGCTGCAGAGTCGAAGAGGTCGCATCCGAGTGCTACAGCTAATGCGAGCATAAATGGGTGTCCTGCTCCGAAGAGATGCAATGGTTTTTCAATGGGCAGGTTCATTTTTGCTGTCATGATCATATCAACTAATACATCGAAGCGGTAGCGTTCCATGACTTCAGTTGGACTTCCTAGGGCGTATATTTGAAACGGCAGTTTTCCCATTTCTTTTGCGGATTTGGCTACGAGGTTTAGATATTTTCCTCCTTGCACTGGACCAACCCAAAGAATGTCATCTCTTGTTTTGAGCGTAAAGAATTCTTGTGCTCGTTTCAAAGTTTCGTTTACTGTTTGTTCCGCATGTTTTTCTGTGACTTTCCAGCCGGTTGGTATATCTAATATTGTAGCAATGTCTGGGCCTATCAGCTCCTGATATTCCACAATTTCTTTCGGCGTTACTTCTATGTCGCCGTAGACAAGGATTTGATATGCGCCAGAATCCGTCATTATAACGCCGTTGAAATCAAGAAACCTGTGCAAGCTATCCTCTGCTAGTTGCTTCTGGGAACGCTTCTTCAAAATATACGCATTAGTTATCAAAGCCTCAAAACCGAACTCCTCTTTAATCTTCCTAGGAGGGATGGGTTGTACTACAGGGTTGATGACTGGAAACAGCAGAGGAGTTTCAACTGTGCCACTTTTAGTTCTAAGCTTTCCAATCCTTGCAAGCAAATCTTTTTCTTTTATCTCAAAAGACATTGACAAGCCTTAAACAAACACAAGCAAACATAGATATAAAAAATGCCCACCGGATAATCATAGAGTGCAGTACGGTCGCGAGGATATTCATGTTACTTGGATTTGTTTGTTATGACACAACAAGATCTGCGCGTAATTTATTCTCGCACCGCGCCCGCTGGAGTTTTCACCGTGGCATTCATCTAGATTTACTAGTCGGAGCGTGCCCTAAAATATTAATTAGATGTTTTCTGTAGTAGCTATAAGTAGGTTTGTGGTTTGAGTATGAGTTTGAATACAGTGGTTAAAGAGGAGCTTTCCGGTAATGTTGCCAAATCCTATGTGGCGCAAATCTCGCGTTTCCATAGAATCCAGGCTTCCACAATGTTCCACGAAGCTGCAGAATGCGTTAAGAGCGAACTGTTGAAGATAGGTTTGAAAGACGCCATTATTGAACAGTTTCCCGCTGACGGCGCCAAGAAATACTGGACTCACATCTCCCCAGTCGGCTGGACAGTAAGAAGTGCCGAACTCCGTCTCATAGAACCCGAAGAAAAGCTAATCGTAACCTATGAAGATACACCTCAAAGTCTACACACTTTCAGCAAAGCAACACCACCCGAAGGTATCACCGCTGAGCTTGTTGATGTAGGGGGCGGAACCAAGGCACAGGACTATGAGGGAAAAGACGTAAAAGGCAAATTCGTACTAGCCACGGGAAAAGCCAAGCTGGTTCATGAACAGGCCGTTTACAAATATGGCGCTGCAGGTGTCATTACTGACACCATAACTTATGAAATGCCAAATGTTCGCGAAAGCCTCGACATACCTGATGCGCATGCTTATCAGGCTATTTGGCCAGCAGCTGAAGACCTTGACAAAGTAGCCTTCGGTTTCTCGCTCAGCAAGCGGCAAGGAAGCCATCTGCGGGCGTTGTTGAAAAGCGGCAAAATCGTAAAGCTCAAAGCCAAGGTTGACGCCTGCCTATTTTCAGGCAAGTTGGATGTTGTCACTGCCACGATAAAAGGCAAGTCAAAGCCAGAGGAAGAGATATTCTTAATCGCTCATCTTTGCCATCCGATGCCCAGCGCCAATGACAACGCTTCAGGAAGCGGCCTACTCTTAGAAATCGCGAGAACCATGAAAACGCTGATTGATTCCGGCAAAATTAAACCGCCCACAAGGACTATACGCTTCATCTGGGTTCCGGAAACTCTTGGCTCAGTAGCCTACTTGCACCGTTACAGGGATGCGTCTTCGCAACTCGTTGCTGGAATAAACCTTGACATGGTTGGCCAGAACCAAGAACTATGCAGATCCACGCTTAACCTCGACCGCACTCCTGATTCGCTGCCCTCATACCTCAATGATTACGTTTTCTCTCTCATAGAACAGTCCATTAGAGAATTTGACACGCAAACCCGCTTCGGTTCAGGCTCCACGTTCCGGTATGCCTCAACGGCTTTCAGCGGCGGAAGCGACCACGCCGAGTTCACCGAGGCAACGACAAGAGTACCATGTGTCATGCTGCTCCAGTGGCCTGACCTGTACTACCACACGAGCATGGATACCATTGACAATGTAAGCGCAGACAGCCTTAAACGCGTTGGCTGGATAGCCACTGTTGCTGCTCTCACACTGGCCAGCGCGACCGCTGAAACCGGATTCCAGTTGGCATACCAAACAGCCGCAAGAGGGGCAACCCGAATCGAAGAAGCCAGCCGGAAAGGCGTAGAGGAGCTCTTCGCAAAGAAAGAAAATCAAAAACTGAAAAATAGGCCGAAAGAACTAGCTGAAGGACTGGCAAAAACAGTCTCCTATTATAGGAACAGGATAAAACACATCGTCTGGCGTGAGCAAAATGCGATTAAATCTGTGAAAAGGCTCGGGCAAAAACCAGAACTGAACGATTTCATCGGCAAACGCTGTGAAGATGTTGCAAGTCTAGGGAAAGAGGAAATTGCAAGACTTGACGAAGCTTTAGCCTTCATTGCGAAAACATCCGACCTAACTATTCCATCAAAACTTGAAGAAACCAAAGCTGATAAAGAGTCTCGGCGGCTAATCCCTCGGAGACTGTTCAAAGGGACACTCAGTGCAGACGCATTGAAGAAAGCGTTGAGCGAAAAAGAATATGAATGGTACTTAGAAATCGACGAGGAAGACATGGAGTTCACGAAGAAGACTGCTGAGGTTCTAAACTTCATCGATGGAAAACGCAGCGTATATGAGATTGTAAAGGCGGTTTCAGCGGAATACAGCGAAACCAACATGGAGTATGTGCTGAAGTTTCTGCGAGACCTAAAGAAGGCAAAACTCGTTACCTTCAAGTAGTCTGGCTTTTTCGATTAAACACACTTATATCGTTATTTTTCCTTTACTACGTGCCCACTGTGAAGGAAGCTAAAAATGGTTTGCGCAATCGAGACTTTTGAAAAACCGATTTTACAAAATCCGGTTCTAGTCGAAGGCTTGCCTGGAATAGGGTTTGTAGCCAACATTGCAGCTCTGCATTTAATACATGAATTGAAAGCCCAGCGTTTCGCTGAAATTCATTCTTCATCTTTTCAAGACTTAGCGGTCACTACAGAAAATGGAGGGGCACGGTCTCCTGCAAACGAACTTTACTATCATAAACGCCAGAATGGCGGCCGCGACCTGATCATTTGGTACGGGAACACCCAAGCTTTAACGACTTCAGGCCAGTATGAGCTTTGCGGACGCGTTTTAGACCTTGCTGAAGAGCTAGGCTGCCGTTACATTATAACGCTAGGCGGTTTCAGACAAGAAGAAATAAAGGCAACTCCACAAGTTTACTGCGCAGCCTCAGACCATGAAACATTAAACGAAGCCCTAAACCTTGGAGCAAAAATAATGGTTGGGCAAATATTCGGAATCGCCGGTCTCATGGTTGGATTAGCCAGACTTAGAGGTTTTAAGGGCTTCTCACTCCTTGTGGATACTCTGGGTACCTATCCAGATGCAAACGCCACACGTTTGGCTCTATTGGCGTTAGGCAAGTTTTTGAACATGGACATTGACTTATCAAAATTGGATGCCACTACAGAAGAGACCAAGAGAATCTTGGAGTCCTTCGGCGTGATTAGAAATGTCGTAGAAGAAAAGAAGAAAGAGGAACAACAGTTCCGATGGTCTATCTAGGTCTTACCCTTGGCTTCGCCGATGAATTGCGCGTAGACTCTTTCCACACGCTCAGCAGCTGGACCTGAACCCTCAACCACGCCCTTCTCTGTCACCTTAACCTTGTCCATAACCCAAATGAACCCTTTATCCTCGTAAAGCTTAACCATCGTTGGAAACACTTTTTCAAGACGATCCGCTAGGGCTTTTAAGTCAAAAGGTTTTTCCACAGTCAATATGTGGGCTACAGCGTTTCCATTAAGAAAAACCCTGTGCAATACTTTACCTTCCTCATCTTTTGCTTCTGACAAGCACAGGCTTAAAGTGTCAGGATTAATGCCGATCAACGTGCCACTAAACTTCTTCCCAGCTGCAGTTACGACAATCACACTTCTATCTGATAGTGCCGCTACTTCGCTGAAAAACTTCCTTTGCGCTACTGACAATCATCTATCCCCCATTCTACTTAACGAGATTACAAAACAACTATTTAGGATTTTAACAAAAACAAACTGCACTCAATGGATTATTTGAAGCTTTACCTTCCGCCAAATCGTGAACTTAGACAGATTTTCTTTCAACATCTTGCTTCAACAATATGATGCTTTTCGGCGGCAAATCTCGTTGAACCATAATGTTTGGACCGACCCAACTATCATTGCCAACCTTGACACCTGGCATGAAAAGTGCATTAATCCCTGTTTTCACATTGTCACCCAAGATTACTCCAAGCTTTTTTCTTCCACTGTCCACAACCTTGTCTTTCACCATCATCGTTATCGTTCCAGAGTCAAGCCGATAATTAGCTGTTATTGTACCCGCGCCCAGGTTACATTTTTCACCTATTATGCTGTCGCCAACGTATGATAGGTGACCGATATGCGCGTTGTCCATTATTATGCTGTTTTTTACTTCGCAAGCATTACCTACTCTAACTTTTTTGCCGATGCTCGTGTATGGACGGATGTAACAGTTTGGTCCTATGTCACTTTCTTCATCTATGAACGCTGGGCCCTCAACATATGCTCCTGAACGTATGCGAGCACTTTCCGCGACAGTTATCGGGCCGATTAGATGAGCGCCGTTTTCTACGAGCCCGCACAGTTTGTGCTTGATTCTCATAAGTGCCCAACGATTTGCGTCGAAAAGATCCCAAGGTCTTCCGATATCAATCCAATCCTCTCTTGCAATCTTAGCAGCCAGGACTGATTTTTTCTCATCTATCAGAAGCGAGAGCGCGTCTGGGATCTCCCATTCACCTCTAGATGAAGCCGAAGTCTGCTTTATTTTCGCAAATATTTCTGTTGAGAAAACATAAATACCCGCATTGGCCAAGTTTGAAGGCGCTTCTTCACAGGTCGGCTTCTCAACTATCCGCTTAACGAATAACTCGTTTTCAAGTTCGACTATACCGTAGTTTTCTCGCTTTTCAACTGGAACAACAGACATCGTGGCGGCCGGCTTTTCCTTAAGATGCAGGTCAACAACGTTTTTCACAGAGTTTGGGGCGAACAATAAGTCGCCATTAACTAGCAAAAAATCATCCTTCACGTAGGGTTCTGCGACACTTACTGCATTGGCTGTTCCGAGCACTGCTTTTTGCTCAGCATATTCAAGTTTCAAGCCGAACTTTTTGCCGTCACCAAAATATTGGCGAATTGCATCCGCCATGTAGTAAACAACTATTACCGCCTCGTCTATCCCTGCAATTCCTAGGGCATTTATGCAGTGTTCAAGTATCGGTTTTCCACCAACTTTTATCAAGTGTTTTGGTCTGGTTGCCGTGATTGGTTGAAGTCTTAGACCCTCCCCAGCGGCCAAGATTACAGCTTTCATCTGTTACATCTTCCCAGCGAATTCCTAATGGATATTGCTCCTTTTTCCATTATCTCTTTTGCGGCTTTTAACGATTCACCTTCAACCGTCAGCCTTACAACAGGTTCAGTGCCCGATGCTCTGACTAAGATCCAACCATTTTCGAGGGACAAGCGAAAACCATCAACCGTTGAAAGCTCTCTGTATCCCGGGAAAATGGATTTCAAGTCTTTCCCAACGTCTTCAACAACTTTATACTTCAATTCATTCCTGCAAGTCACATTTTCTCTGAGAGTTGGATACTGAGGTGTTTCAGCGACTAGTTCTGCTAAACTCTTGTCTTCATCATCTAGGGCTTTCAAAAGCAGCGCCGATGAAAGTATGCCGTCTGGGCAATAATGAAATTGCGGATGTATCCAAGCCCCACATGGTTCGCCTCCAAAAATGGCGTCATGCTTTTTCATGGCTTCCGATAGATAAACATCACCAACCTTTGTCCTGACAACTTTTCCGCCGTGTTCATTCACCATTTTTTCAATACACATCGAAGCCTCAACATTTGTCACAACAGTTCCGCCACCCTTCTTCTTCGTGACATGTGCAGCATATGCAGCCAAAACACGGTCAAAATCCACCAGATTACCTTCTCTGTCTACGAAGGCTACTCTGTCGCCGTCGCCGTCGTAAGCTAGACCCACATCTGCACCTAGAATTTTGACAACCTTCGATAGGGGCCTTAAGGATTCAGCATTTGGTTCTGGGCTTCTACCTGGAAAGAATCCGTCCGGTTGTGCGTTTAAGGCTGTTACCTTGCATCCTAAGCCTTTAAAGACCGTTGGGGCGAGGCTGTATGTGGCTCCGCATCCGGGATCTACTATGACATGCCATTTCTTGCGTAATTTCACAGCCTCCGATATCATTTCAACATACAGGTGGCTTTTCTCCGTGAATTGGGCTTTGCCAACATTTCGCCAATCTGCCAGTTTGAATTGCTCACCATCAATAATTCTTTCAATGGCATTTTGACTCTTCTCGCCATAGGCCAAGCTATCACTGTTGAAAATCTTAATGCCATTGTATTCGGGTGGATTATGCGAAGCCGTGATCATGACACCTACATCCGCACCCATTTCTTTAGTCAAGAAAGCCAAAACAGGGGTCGGCAAAACACCAAGAGACTTAACGCTTGCCCCGCCAGATAGAAGACCCGAAACCAGAGCGTCCTCAAGCATTGAGCCTGAGACTCTCGTATCCCGGGCAACAAGCACCTCTTCTGCTTTAGAAAATGTTGTAACGGCCAAACCTATTCTAGCCGCTAAAACTGGCGTCAAATCAACATTAAATAACCCTCGCACTCCTGAACTGCCGAACAGCCTTGTCCTCAAATTTTCACATCACCAAAGAGCCTATTGTAAGGATGATTTACGCCCTTAAAAGAATTAAGCAGAACACATTTCTTCACAAAGTGTTTGAGGGTGCCAGAAGATCTAGGGTGAAGCTTTGAACAATTTTTCACTTGTTTCATCGTTCTACCCGAGAAAGAAGCGAATGCATATCCAAACAATGTCGCCTAAGAACAGAGCCAAAATCAAGCCTAGCGTAAAGAAGATGAGGAAGGGTAAGCCAGGCGTCGCCCAAATGCTATCTTGGATGGTCCCGGCGTTGATAGCATTTTCCAGCCTTTCAACTGTGGCGTTTCTGCCTTCATCCTTAGGGACAACGATCAGTTTTCTCCTCAGGTTTTCGGCTTTTCCGTCTATGTCTTCAAGTGGGTAAACGTGCCATTTTTCCTTTAATTTGTTGATGGAAACCCTGTAACCGGTTATTAGAATCAGAATTTTTCTTCCAAAGGATTCGTTCTCGTAGTCTCCCTCAAATAGTTCCTTGCCGGTTTTCAAGTGCCAAAAAATGTTATACAGCAGCATGATGATCGCTGTTAAAGCTGCCAGCAGGACAGAGTTGCTGAAGATAGTCAATGGGAACAATATCTGCGAGATCGGTGAGGCTGTTCCAGATAATGGTTCGAGCAAGTTTGTAGGGTAGAATGGCAAAACAAGTGCGAGACACATTAAGGCTTTTGCGTCAGCTCCTCCGAAACCTCCTGAATAGAAAATTATCACAGCGAAGAAAGCAGTCAGGCCAAAGCATATTCCGTATAGATACAGTGGCGCAATATCATACATCCAAACTTCAACAAAAGTTAGCGTAAAACCGAGTGGTGCAAGCAGTACCCAGACAGTGTCGCTTACTTCACGGGTTTTGTAGTCGCTCCACGATGCATAAAACAGAAAGCATAAGGCCAATCCTGCTCTAGCTATGTCCAGTGGTATTTGCATTCTAGACAGCCTTCAATGGTTGTTGCTTGTCCGTAGTTTTATGTTTATCTCAATTCTAATCTTGCAGAATAAGTTTGAAAAACATTAGATTCAATTAGCGTCAAAGAAAATTGTTGTTAGCGCTGAGTGTTATGCAGGTGCTTGCACTGGTATCTCTAAATATTGTCCTTGTGCGGGTATGATTTTGAAGTAGTAAGTCTTTCCTGGCTCCCAACTGCTTGCCAGCGCGTTTGGCCAAGTCACCTTTATCGTTGTTGCCGATTCCCCGTTAAGTGGCATCCCTGCGCCAACATCTGAGTAACTAGTCAGATCTATGAGGTTTCCTGAAGAGTTTCCAATATATGTCCTCACGATTTGCGTGTTTGATTTTCCCGAGTTTCCCACGGTGAAGTCTGTCAAGTTTCTCGCTGCGTCTGTAGGAATTCCGTAAAACCTCACGTTTTCCTTATACAACGATACTCCTGCTTGTTGTCCTAGCCCACCCATGTACGTCATTATCCAAGCATATGTAACCACTATTGCAGCAACAGCTATAACGATTAACAGCAAGGTGGCAAGTATCGGAGATATGGCTTTTCTTGATTTTGACATTTTTTCTTTCAAGTGATTCACCGTTTGTCGTTTAGGAAATCTTCAGATTGCTTATTTAACTTATATGAACTTTAAATCCACATTCAAAATCTTCCAGTCAGTAACAACAAGATCAGTCTTCGGTAGCTACAGTAATCGTGGGCGGGTACTCGACAATTATCCAGAGACCTTTCTCATTTGCATTATTGTAAATCGGCGTTGTACCATCAAAAGTCACCACCGCCCCTTCCCAGCTTACGTCTAAAGCATTTTGAAAGCTTACTGACCCGCGTGGACTAACTGGCAGCAATTCAATCTTTTTATCGGTATTGTTTGTCTTGATAGCGCCCACTGTCTGGTTTATTGTTGCATCAAAGACGTATAGCCTCTCGTTCTGGGCATCTGTGAACATGATACCTGCTCCCTTCGTTCCAGAGATAAACTGGCTCCAATGGTGCGATGTCCATGGGATTGCGGGAAAATTGTAATTGAAAAAGAGTCCTGTTGAGTTTGAAACCATCGGGTAGCCGTCCCCACGCGTTCCATTCTCGGTTTGTAATTGGCTTATCGAACTGGTCAAGCTGATTGGACATAGGTCTGTGATGTTTCTGTTTCGTTGCGTATCCATAAACATCAATCTGGTCTTATACGTGTAGTATGTTGCATTAGCTGGAAGTGTCAAGACTATATGAGCATAGACATTGGGGCAATCAGGAATCTGATCTTGAGTGTTCGATCCCCATTCCACTTCTTGCTGCAAAACCAGTCTGACCGAGCCGTTGACTATTGCCCACATCGGTTCAGAGTTTCCGTATCTGGCAATTTTATTGTTGATTCGCATAAACACTGCCGTATCTTGTGATGTTCCCATTGTTGATTTTACCCTGAATGTTTTATCGGAGAAATCTATCTTCAACGTCAGAATTCCATTGCTCAAGGTTCTCTGGCTCGGATTGGTATCAACTGTGAAGTATCTATTGGTTATGGCGTATGATGTTTGGTTTGCTATGTCTCGTCCATCCCACCATACAGTGACCTTTGAGATGTTCGGGTTTGCGAGAAAAACCAGCATTGTTCTACTGCTAAATATGCTTGCATTATTCGTCAAGCCAAGAGGCACACTGTAGTCAGAAGCCCAGTCTTCTATTTGAAAAGGTGACTCTTGGTCTATACCATTTATGGTTTGGTTCACATGAATCGCTTTCACTGGTATTGGAGGAACCGGTTTTGCCTGTGTTGTAAGTTGGAGATTTTGTCCGAGCCACCGCATTGTGCCGTTCTGCAGCAGTTCTACAACCAATGTTGCATTTTGCAGCGTCGAATAGAGTGTGGAGTTCCAACTCAGCGAGCAATTGTACTGGCTGAATGATGAAGCCACAACCATTATGCCTCTGGGGTCCTCCACTTGGATAAAGTAAGAATTCAAGTCTACGCCGGTCGGGACTTCAATCTGATATGTACCATTTGCATAAGCTGTGGGTTCACGCGTCGGGTTGATTGACTCCCACGTCGAGTTTATGCTTTCGTATCGAAAGAATTTGAAGTTTCGCTTTCCAAGATTTATGACAGGCTCATCTTCATCTTTGCTAACATTCAAGCACGCTTGGTTGCTTTCAGTACCCGTAACATGCACGCTGAGCTTGCATGAAGTTCTGTAGTTTACGCCGAAAATACCGAGTCCTGTCAAATTATATGTTACAGCTAGGTTTCCTTGGCTATAACTCGCTTTTCCAAACCAGCATGTGTGGAGTTCAGAATTGTTTATGTAGAGCGAGGCTGCCCATTCTGGATGCGTATTTGCTATGTTCTCCAGCCCCGATTGAAGATAGTCTGTTGCAAGTGTTTTTGCATATGATGAGTTTCCAGTCACTTCTAACACTGAGCCGTAGTAGCCTACAGTGAAACCTAGAATCTGTTTTATGGCAAAGTTGGTTTCATCTATCGCGCTTTGAATAGGGGGTTGTTCTTGGATTGGGTTACTGCGTATGATTGAATAAGTAATTACAACTGTTGCTACCAGAATTACTGCAACAAGTAAACCAGCAATTATTGAAAGTTGACCTTTTCTGTTCAGTTCTACACGCCTCCTACCTGTCCAAGCTGCAGTATAACAAGTCTGGAAGTGCCAGCAACCGTATACTCAGAGGCATAGAGCCTAGGCTGGTAATAAGAGAGGAGGCCAAGGGCAGTCAATCTGATATCTGGTGTTCTCGTTAAACCCAATGCCAAGAACGAGCCTGTGATGTTCGTATCACTTTTGAAAATGTGCCTGTACACGGCCCCTGGGATTTGGCTGCCGACTTGGTTGAGTATATACAATGGCACAGTCAAATTGTAATTGTTTATTATAGATGTCGATAACGCTCTTGTTGAAGTCTGATAGGGTGATGGATAGATTCCGTAATAGTTGCAACAATATGAGACTTCTGATGAAAGATAAACCAAACCTGAAATTCCGGCTGCTACTATTGTTTCGTCATACCGGTATTGCTGATTATCTAAACCCTGCAAGAAAGCGTTTATTCCACCTTGGTACACTTTTTGCATTCCATATATGCCATAGGTGTTGTTATCATTCGCAAATATCTCGGTGTTACTTACATAATACAAAGGGTATCCAACGATGCTAACCCATGTCCAGTTGTACTGACGGGTCTTTTGTCCAAGAGTGTAACAGTATTTAGTATAAGGGTAGTCGACACCGGATTGATAGCCCTCACCCTCTAGTTCATGACCTTTGCAATACTCTCTTGGTATCGGAACACATTCTCCGAACGTATTTATTACCACAGCGTTCTGCAAAAACTCATCTTGAAGTGATGTTTTATTCAGTATCTGTCGGAGTTGTGAAGTGTTTTGCACCATTATCGTTGCTTGAAAGTATCGTGAAAGCAGATTTTTCAGGTCACTGGCCAATTTTTGTGCCGTATATCCTGTAATCCACCATCCATTAGCGTCACTGCAGTTCAAAATGTATAATGTTCCGCCGCCTCCGTGCTCCCCAATTTTCTCCGGAATAACATTAAAAGTCACGTTGGAGGAAGCGGCCAAGTAGGAGGCAGCATCAGAGGCTATGCCTAGGCTTTCAGCATTTGAAATGGATGCCGTCGGGTTATAGAGTTTCTCTTGGGTCAGTAACACCTCGTAAACTGTCATGTTGTAGACGATGTTTGGTGGCAGGCAAGCGGAAAGTGCGACTTGAAGCTTGGCCCATGCCGGGTCGTTGGGTGGTTTGAACACTGTTTCACTCAAATCGTAGTCAACATCCAGCGTTTGCATTGTTGTCAGTGCCAGTCTTCGAAGGTTTATTGGTGAAACTTGTCGTGGTGAAGGTAGAACGGCGAAGAAAGAAGCTATTGTGAAGGCTCCTGTAATGATGACGATGACTAGGAGAATCTCTATTGTTCGCATCATTTTAGCTCACCACCGGATAACCTTCTGTACTCCATAGCGAAAGTTTGGATTGGTATGCGATGTTGTTGACAAGGACTTGACGAATGTCTGTGGCTACCCACTCCTTGGTGAGAATGGCAAGCGGATTCTCTCCAAAAGTTATTGGAAAAGCCATCGAGCTTATTCCCCAGGGCATCAGGACAACGCCACAGTCTTGGGCGCTTTTTTGGTAGGTGATGACTAGGATGCCTGGATTGTCTGTAGGAATTGTGATTGTGTAGTAGGGCTTTCCTTCGCCGTAGTTGATTTTTTCGACTTTGCCAGTGGAGTTTTCCATCGGCATCTCGCGAAGCGTAAAATCTTCAGTTAATAGAACAAAAGTTGCATTGTAAGCTATAGCTGCAGGATTGGATCCACCATGCACGTCGTAACTATGTGCAATTATTATCTCTCTTTTTCCAAAGTCAGAAATAAATGGAACTACATAATTTTGATCATTGGTCACATGCTCATAGTAGCCTACTCCAACCAGTCCACAAAGGTGGGCATAAACGATTAGTACGTAGGTCTCCTTTGTGCCATCGACACCTGGGAAACTCAATAAGGCTGAGCCTTCATTATCCGCATAGGCAGTGCTATAGCTTACTGTGTAAGACGGGAAGGCACCCGTTGCTTGCACAGTCAAGAAGCAATAGCTTATGTTTGCATTAGAAAGAGGGAAACCTGTTCCTTTAACATTGACCGCCAACTTTAATGGTTTAGGTTGCACTTCTGTAATGGAAACTGTAACAATCGGCGTTATAGCCAGCTGGAACCCATGTGAGTTGCTTATTCCAAGCAGGGTTAGAGCTGTTGAGTAATTAATCACTTCATTGAATGGCACCAACAAGAATTTGCCAAACCCGACAGTTATGTTACTGTAGTGTAATCCTGTTTTCGGATAGTACACAGGTGTTCCGGCAATGGAATTTAGTCGCATGAGTGAAAAAGGACTCAGTCTGTACTCAGTGAATTCAGGGTCCTGTAAGCCGAAGCTCGTAGGGGTGCAGTTACTTTTCCCCCAATGGAACGTTTCGTTTGATGGGCTACCTGGGTTAAGCAACATATTGTCAAGTAAATCGCTACATTTAGTTGCAAGATATCTGTGCCGTTGATAAAGAATTGCTGTTTGGATGGTCTGGTTGAAAAGACCAATAAAAATCAGCATTGCCGCTAAGAAAACTAGGACGGAAACGAGATGATCTATAGTTGATCCGGTCATCTCTATGCATTTCTCCTGTTATTCTCCGAAGCGTAAGCTTATGGTTCCGTTTGGAAACTTTTGAGCGCTTACGCATGCGTTGGAAGAACTGCTTATGAATATGGATTCCTGCCACACAGCGTTAGGACCTAAAATAACCGAGGTGTTTGCCGTGGTGCCAACTGTTGCCAGTGTAAGCGTTACCTCCAAGACTTTGCTTGAATTTAAAGCAGGTTCCAAGACTGGTCGTAGCGTTGCTTTTCCTTTATAATAGTTATTCTCAATGAACGGTGGAAGTCTCGGCGAATTCTTTATGGTCGTATCAGCTGGTATTGTCGGATGGTTCAGGGAGAGATATAACTGTTGTATTGAACTTCCCAAATGGCTTGTGGCATCCTGAAGAGCAAGTGTTCTGCGCGAGTCAACCCAAAAATTCATGAGCACACTTGCTGCTAAAGGAAATAGAAAGATCTGTAATATTAGCACCGGAATCATGATCATGTATTCAATGGTTATGTGTGGGATACACTCGCCTCCTCAGAGCTATTTATGCGTAAAGCCCTAGCGAAACAATTACCTCCCCTGTGTAAATTTCGACAATCGAATCGGACATGACGTTGATAGTCTCACCCGCTTTTTCAAATTTGAAGAAATCTGAAGTTAATCCTGTGCCTGGGCCGCTTGTGAAACTCAGTCCAATGGTGACATTGTTAGCGCTGCTTATCATTTGGCGTAAAACGTTTTTCCCTGTCAGCGTTACCGTTCGGGAGTGTTGCGGGTTGGGACCGGCTTCGATGATTGGCAGGTAGAGCCTGACATAGGTAACGTTGTTTACCATCGAGTTGAGCTGTCGTATTAAGGGTGCAACGACAATTCTTATGTAACTTCCGTCCAACATAGGCAACTTTTCAACGACGAAAACTCTACAGATTGGTGCCGATACGTTGTTTTGTAAGAAGCTGTCTGAGGAGGGAAATATTCGTTCAAAATAGTAGTTTCCGACTGAATATGCGCTTACAGGTATGCTAAACAAGATCACGCCAACGGTGAAGTTGGCTACGAGATTGTTGTCAAAGTAGAAGCTGTAGTTTAAAGCTGGTGATTCAACCTTCACATGCCCATACTTGCTTGCGTAGCGAATTGTCTGTGTACGTCCGGGAATCCAAGCCACATCGTCTATTTGAAGTCCAATAGTCTGCATGAACTGCTTCATGGCGGTGAACTCGTTTTCAGCAACTCGAGCGTTCAAGTAGTTGTTTGCAAAGGTAATCGTTACAAGAAGCATTACTACTATTGCACTTGTCAGGACTGTTGTCGAAATCGCGGGGCTGAGGGCTCTCTTGTCTTTTCGCAAACGGTGTAGCAAGTTTCTTGTCGTCATTTCTGCTTTTTCTCCTATCCGAATTTGATGAACATAGGGACTAACTCAGCTGCTATTACAGAGATTATGACTAGAATTGCCGCGTGTTTGAAGCCTGCTGAGATTGATTCTTCGCTTATTTTACCTGCCACTATGCCTATGAGGTAGCTGTGGAAAATGCATGACGTCGTGAATATTGATCTGACCCAATCCATGTTTTTTGCAGGAGCTGTTCCCGCAGTGCCTAGAGTGCCGGTGGTGAAGCTTAGCATCATGCTTGTTGTTGCCACAAGGAGTAGAGCTGCGAAATAAGGCATCATTATGTACGGTCGTGTTGCCATTTTCTTTTCTTTTTCGACTTCCTGGGTTAAGTTGTTGAATCTGGCCAGTGATTCTATCATTGCAATTGTGCCGCCGCCCACGTCTATTGTCTCCACAAGCAGGAACATGACAATTTGAGTCATCCAGCTTCGCGTTCTTTTGATAAAATCCATTATTACCTTTTTCAGCGAGATCCCCCAGGAAATTTCTGAGCTTATTTTGCGCAGTTCCTTGCTGAATATGCCGTATTCGCGGTGTGAGAGACTCTCAATGCATTTCTCGGGGGAGAGACCTGTTTTTCTGACCTCTGTTAGGTCTCTCAGAAAGCTGTTTATGCCCTGCTCGGTGCTTGCTTTCTTGGTTGAGAGTCTATTGTGAACTATTGCGGCTGGTGCTGTTGCAACAAACAAGGCTATGGTGAGTGCCACTGACATTTTGCTGAACAATCCGAAAGAACCAAAGACGTAGAGAAACAAGAATAGCAATATTCCTATCACGCCGCAAACTGCGAACACCTTGTATGGACGCATTTCGGTGATTGGTGTTTTAGGTTGCATACTGTGGGCAAGGTAGATGAACATCATCGAAAGCATGGGACTTAGCACATACGTATAGAGCAGTATGTTGGACGTAGACCCCCCACCTCCGCCGGAGACGCCGATATTTTCTACACTGAACATGATGTAGAAGCAAAGTGACATCATCACATTCACGATTATGAAAGTTTCCAGAAGCATGCCGAGTCTTTCAGCTGCAGCCTTGACACGGAGTGCTCTTGCTTTGAAAATGTCTTCAGCTTTTCTTTCAAGGAAGTGGCCAATGTCTCCGCCGATTATGACTGTTGAGGAGTATCCTGATAGAAAATCTTTAAAGATATCCAGTGGATTCCTTTTTGCCGCGTTCTGAATTGCTGTCAACGGATCTATTCCAAAGATTTCCACGTCCTTTATGATCTCTCTTGCTTCAATTTTCATCGCGGGCATCAGCTCGACTGCTGCCAGCCGTTTAAAACTCGTGTACGGTGCTATGCCGCCTGAAGCCATGACGCTGATGTAAGCTGTTGCAAAAGGCATTTCCCTTTCCAAATTGCTTGCCCTTTCACCCGCTCTGGACATTGGAACTACGAGAAACCCAATCATGACGTAGAATGGAAGCGGTAATAGGAAGATTATTGGAATGAAACCGTAGAGAAGAATAATTACGAGAGAGATTATTGAAGCTGGAAGCGTTAATGCTGCAACAAAAAACATTAATGAGACGTAGGTTTCTGGGTAAATCTTGATTTTTGCTCTTTCCAAGTAATTCTTGAACTCAAAAACATGTCTTAGAAAGAAGGGAGCCATTCTCCCAAAAAGGCGAAAGGACCATGCTTCAAGGTTTTCTAGAAACGGCAACTACTTTAACCTCCTCTCCTGCAAGAACTTTTTCATAAATCTGCTTCGGCCTAGCGCAGTATTCTGCAATTATTGCGGCCACATCCTTGTAGCTTCTTATGTTACGTTCTCTCATCCAATGCAAAACGTCTTTGCGTCTCTCGATCTCAGCAATCAGTTCCTTAACGCTGGCGCCTTCACGTTCAGAAATGGCTGGCAACATGACGCTCTTGTCCAAAGAGAGTAAATGCTCATCCTTCGTTGGACGCCACTTGAAGACACCTCTATAATCGTCATAATCGGCAATTTCGTTAACGTTCATTACACGCCTGTACGCCTTTTTCTCGTTGTTTTTTGTGATGTGAACTCTCTGAATTGACAACACAATGTTCATTAATGGAATATAAGCCGATGCGATGTCCATGGGTTTCTGTGTCAAACGTTTGATTGCTGAATCCAAGTTTTCAGCGTGCATCGTGCACATTCCACCGTGGCCTGTTGCCAAGGCTTGGAAAAGTACGTAAGCTTCTTGACCTCTTACCTCACCCACGATTAGTACGTCTGGGCGATGTCTCATCGAGGTTTTTACCAGGTCGAAAAGGGCAACTTCGCCGATGCTGTTTCCGCCTAATCCGTAGCTCTGTCTGGCGATAAGGGAAACCCAGTTTTCATGTGGCAAGTTAAGCTCAGCTGTTTCTTCTATGGTAATTATTTTGCTTCCTGGCTTGATCAGACACGCTAAGGCGTTGAGCGCAGTTGTTTTTCCAGCAGCTGTTCCGCCTAAAACCATTATTGATGCTCTGTTTTCAAGGCAAAGCCAGAAATAGGCCGCCATTTCCTCTGAGAAGGTGCCTATGTTGATCAAGTCTATTATTGAGTAAGGATCTTCCCTGAATTTTCTGATGGTGAACGCTGTTCCAAAGGGTGTGACCTCACGCCTATAACAGACTGAAAGCCTATGTTTGCCGGGCAGGGAAGCGTCCACTATCGGGAAAGCTGAACTCACATGCTTTCCAGCCATGTGCACAAGCTTAACAACATTGTTGTCGAGCTCTTCATCGCTTTGAAATTCTATGTTGGTTTCGATGCTTTCGTAGGTTCTGTGCCAAATGTAAACCGACTTCTGAACTCCGTCACAGGAGATGTCTTCAATATTTGGGTCTCTCATGAGCGGATCAATCTGGCCGAAACCCACAAGGTCTCTTTCAGCGTGGTAGAGTATTTTGTACCATGAAACGTCGGGCAACCAGCCGAGGCTGATGCGGTATTTATCAACGATTTTCTTGGCTTCTTCTGCAAAGAACCTCCTTGGATCAGGGATTTCCTCTTTAGGTGATTCTATTTCTGCAAGCAATATCTCTAAGATGCGATGGTAAACGCTTCTCTCAAGCGGATCAAGCTGCAGCTCGTCTAGAATGTACTTGTATTCTCCTGTTTTCGGGTTCTGTGCGATGGCGACATGCGCAAAAGGTTCATAAAGTGGGTATTTCTCGGCAATTTTGAATCCTCTCGGCACGGGTTTTGGTGAAGGCGGCTGGATGGTTGTTTGTTCGTGTTTTTGGAAATTTAGTTTGATTTGGACTTTTTTTAGTTTTGCTAATGTCCCTTTAAGTCGCAACTGCTTCATTGTTGTTCTCCTGTGCACTTATTATTGATGTGTTGAGTCTCTATTAAATATTACGTCTCACGACACATTACTCGCATCTACGTCTCTTCTTCTTTAACAGAAATCACAATCACTTTCAACTTAATCAGAACCACAATCACGATTGCAATCACTATCGGAATGATAATCAGGAGCACAGTTATCAGCGGGAAGCCGCCTTCAGTTTCCACAACGGTCTCTGGTACTATGTTTATCTTCGTTTGGTTTCCTCCGTCTACGTACCCATTTTTGCTAACGTTGGCCACTATCACAACGGGTAGCTCAACCGTTGTTTTGGGAGCATTGAACATGAATGTGCAATTGCCATTTGAATCGGTGAATCCAGTCGCACTGGAAAAGTTTCCAGCGTCAGCTGAAATTGTAACTTGGGCGCCAGCAACAGGTGTTGTGTTGGAAGCAACATACACGGTTACAGCGACGCTGTTGCTTGACATAATTGAAGACAGACTGGGTTTGACTTGGACGTTCAACGTTCCAGGGTTAATCGTGATGTTTAACAAGTCTTGTCCGTCGACATATCCACTTTTTGAAGCTTGTGCTGTGATCGTTGCGTTAAGCTGTGCATTAGCCTGTGTTGCTGTGAGGGTAAAGGTTGCAATGCCATGAGCATCGGTCATTGCGGTTGGTTGAGAGAAGTTTCCTCCGTTTTCTGACGCTATTGTGACACTGGCATTTTGAACTGGAGCCATGTCATACGTCACATAGACGGTCACGGCTATTTTTGCTTCTGAAACTGTGACAAGGGGTTCAGCTGTTATCTCCACAGCCAGCATTTTTGGCCTTATAATCATGATTGTTTGGCTTTCCCCGCTCACGTATCCATTTTTCGTTGCTTTTACTACTATTGTAGGATCAAGTATTGTTGTGGTTTGAGGTGTGGTGAAGAGGAAGGTGGTTACGCCGTTTGAGTCTGTGGTGTCTAGTGTCGGAGTGAAGTTTCCAACGTTGTCTGTTGACACTGTGACCACTGCGTCTGATATCGGATCTGAATCGCTTGTTACAATGGCAGTTATGTTCGATGTTCCTTCAGAAATGATTGCAGCCGGGTCAGCAATTACTTGTACAGCGAGGACTTTTGGATTCACGATTATTATCTTTTGACTGTACCCGTCTGAGAATCCTGATTTTACTGCTATAGCCGTGATGGTAACATTCGCTTGGCTAAGGGTGTATGGAGCAGTGAAATCGAATGTTGCGTTGCCGTCAGGATCGGTGAATCCGGTGTTTGTTGAGAGGCTTCCATTGTCAGATGTTAATGTAAGCGAAGCGTTTGCAACGGGCTGTCCGAAGCCGCCTGTTACGTTAAGAGTTATGGTTGCGGTTTCTTCAGATTTGACTGTTGTTGGTTCAGCGGCTATTTGGATTGTGAGGGGTGGAAGAACTTTTAGGTACTTATGATCGGAGCCGTCTGCATACCAGCTTGTTGTGGCTCTTGCGATTATCCTGATGTCAGATATGTCTGTGACGTTTGGTGCAGTGAAAATTGCATCAAAGTAGCCGTTTGAATTTGTTAAACCCGACTTTGGCGAGAAACTTCCGCCTCGCAATGAAAACAGTGTGACATGTGCATTTTGTGCTCCTCCAAATTCATTTGACACATAAACTGTGACTGGAACATTCTCGTTGTTGTTAACGGTGTCGTTGCCCAGAGTCATTGAAACGCTTAGAGGCGTGAGGTCTTCAACTGTTATCGTGGTTGCTGCAACATTTTCACTAGTGGCGTTGAAGTCGTCTATCACTTTTAGGCTTGCATTGTAGGTTCCGGTTGAGGAATAAATGTGATTAAAGAGCGATAGAGTAATCCAGCTGGTGCTGGTTCCATCGCCGAAATCGAAGAAGTATTGGTCGACATGACCGTCGTCATATGAGTCGGTACCTATGAACGTGACATTTTGGTTTGGAGCAACTAACATTTTGTCTGTCCAAAGAATTGCTGTTGGTATTTCATTGTTATGGTCAATGGGTGCCGTCAGGAAGAATATGAAGTCAAGATTCACTCCGTTGCCGCCGACGGGATTTCCTTTCCCATAGGGATTCAATGAGGCATGCAGCGGGCCGCTTCTGTGACCCCAATAATTGTGTGTTGCAATTGCACTCGCGGTGGATGAGACGCCCATGCCTAAGGCGTTGTCGTAAATGTCGTTGAAGTGGGCTTCGTGGTTATTTCCTTTTTCATAGTAGATTCCAACCGTGTTATTTGAAATGTAGTTCCGAGCGATGTATGTACTTGTGTTTGTTCGAACTGAGAATCCGTTATTGTTTCCTAAGATCTTGTTCTTAACGATGTAGGTGGTGTCGCAAACATCTGATTCTAGAGCTATTCCACTTTGTGTGTTGGAAGAGATTGTGTTTTGTCCGATATTTATCGCTACTGTCAAGTTTCCAGTTAAGACTATGCCATCCCCGTTTGATCGTATAACATTGTTTTCAACGGTAACATGAGCGCCACCTGCTATGTAGATGCCGCCATTTTCGTTGCCAATAATCTCGTTGTTTTTGGCAAACACACTGCCATTATTTATGGTAATGCCGTTTCCAGAATTAGACTCTATGAAACTGCTCTGCACCTCTAAAGAACCATTCTCAACTGTTATTCCGTTTGTTCCGTACTCTATTATGCAATTTGTAAATGAGGATGATTGTGATCCATTGAGCAGGATTGTGCGCCAAGTTACGTTATGTGTAGGGTCGTTAGTTGTGAAGCGAATTTTCTTATCGCTGGCGCCAATTGCAGCAATTCTTCCGTGTGCTATTAGTGAAAAGTCTCCGCCGAATCTTACTTCGACACCGGGTTCTATGGTCAACGTCACGCCCGGCATGACATTCACATTATTTGACAGTACAAATGGACTGTCTACTAAAGTCCACTCGGTGTCTTGTGTTATGACACCTTCAACATAGGTTGCCCTTGCACAAGGCAAAATTCTGTACACAACATTAAACGAGCTTAATACAATAGTAAGTAGGATGGCTAGTAATTCGATTTGTTTTTTCATACTCATACGCCCATTCTGCAGTCAAAGCTTGCACTATCCCTCCTACCCGTAATAGCTTAAACGTTATGAATTCAAAATAAAACTTCAAAATCTGAACCAGCATGTCTCTATTTCCCTTCGGGATAAGCAAGAGATTTAATGAGGTAAAGAAACAACGTAGAACTCAAATGGGAGGAAACTGCTTGAAAAGCTTCACAGCCATTGCTTTGGAAGGCTTTCCGCTAGTAAAATCGGGTGATGACATAGCTGAGATGATTGTTCAAACGGCTGCGAAAAACGGTTTAGAACTTGAAGATGGAGATTTAATCGTTGCTGCGCAGAAGATCTTTTCGAAGGCTGAAAAGAGAGTGGTGAAACTTAGAGATGTTGCACCTTCAAAAGAAGCGGAGGAACTTGCAAGGGTAACTGGAAAAGGCCCGAAATTTGTGGAGCTTGTTTTGAGAGAGACAAAAAAGGTGTTGAAGGCTTCTCGCGAAATATTGCTGGTAGAAGATAAACGCGGCTTGACATGTATAAACGCTGGTATAGACAAGTCAAACGTTGAAGGTCGAGGTGACTTTGCACTTTTGCCTGAAAACCCTGATAAATCAGCCGAGAAATGCCGGAGTGGAATCAAGGCACTAATTGGTAAGAACGTTGCCGTGATTGTTTGTGACACCTTTAGTCGCCCGTTTAGAAGGGGACAGGTGAACTTTTCAATAGGTGTTGCCGGGATCAAACTTTTCAAGGACTATAGAGGAAAGAAGGATATTTTCGGGCAGGTTCTGAAAGTTAAGAATGTCGCGGTTGTGGATGAAATCGCGGCTGCAGCAGAGTTGCTTATGGGTCAGGCGGAAGAGGCAAGGCCTGTTGTTGTTTTCAAAGGCTTAAGTGGTTTTGTTGGTTTCTGTGAAAAATGTCGGATAGCGGATCTGGAGATTTCGAGAGAAGAAGATCTTTTCAGAAGTGCCTTATGATCGAAGCAACTAGAGAAATGGGTTGCTGAGTTTTTCTTCGCTTATTGTTGTTGTCGATCCATGACCCGGATACACAACGAATTGGTCAGGTATTCGTGTCGACTTCTTCAGCGATGCATAATATCCTGTTCCGGGCTTTCTGGAAAATTTGTCCTGCCAATAGAACCTGCAAATAGTGTATCCCCAGTTATAACCTCTTTTTCTCCAAGAAGTGATATACTTCCCTTGGTGTGACCCGATGTATGTAAAACCTTCAAGGTAACCTTTCCAAATTTGATCAAATCTCCATCTTCCAGCAAAATATCTGGTACAGGCGAGAAACTCTTGAGGCCGAATTGTCTGGCAATTATCTTTCCCAGTTCGCCGATCAGGTGTATTCATCGTTTCTATGAATCAACATGGGCGTGCCATACTTCTTTTTGACAATGCCATTTCCGCAAATGTGATCCGGGTGTCCATGGGTACTAACCAAAAATTTCAATTTCAGTTAATTTTCTTCGATTTAATTGAGGATTTTCCCTGCTTCACGTTGATCATCAAAGCCCGGATCAATGACGATGGCTTCACGTGTTTGTTGGCAACTTAAAACATAGCAGTTTGTCAGGAACAGACCGACTACGTATACCCGTGTCTTCATATGGGTCAGTAGTTGGGGATGAATTTTGGATCAATAAATGGTGTTGTTCGCAGGCAAGATTGGCAGAAAAGTCAGTAGATCCGAAGTAAAAGACACTGCATGGATTCTTTTCTGGTTTAGATTTCAAGATGATGTAAATTTTTGGTCTTGGGTGTTTTCGATTTTCTTTTTCTAGTATGGAAAACCTTTTAAATAGAGTGCCTAAAACATATAGAAGGACGAAATTAAATGTGAGAGGAATGAAATTGGAATTTAAAAAGTATACTAAGCATACAGTGATATTGCTTTTGTCTTTGATACTGATATGTTCTGCTTTAATGATACCTACTTTAGGTTTCAAATTTGGACAGTCAACTGCAGGAGCGGACTACGCAATATTTGAAGGTGTGGCAGGCAGTGACTACTATGACAGTATGCAGTACTCTTACAAGATAAACCAATGGGCAAACGAAACTCAACTGGATGGATATTGGGCAGAGGTGCCATATCCGTGGGACCCGAGCGATGACTGGTTTGATGCAAACAAAAGTTTGAGAGTGGGTGTGACAGAGTATGGTGAACTTGCCACTCCGCCGCATGCCGGTATCGCCTATGGCGCAGACAGCGCCGAATGGGAAGACACAGAGTCATGGGCTTCGACAGACGTGCTTGAAAAGTACTGGATTCAAGGTTGGGTGTTCTACATGAACTATACGCGGCAAGGCATAATGAGAGCCCTTGAAGCTTACGCAATCTTCAGTGACTTGTCAGTGGCTGAGAGTGCAAGAAAAGTCTACAGCTGGTATGGCGAGTACAACTCAACCGCGACTGGTGCAGTTCTTACTAATGGTACATTAATTCCAAGCGGAGTAAAGATACTATATGACAGTGCGAGACTGGGTGTTGGAAGGATTGATGTCGTGATTCACGATGGATACTATGACGAGGACGTTGCGAAAGTTGTAATTACGGTCATCTTCAACAAGTGTACCAAATATGCCATAATCTTAAAGGATGTCAAGATACTCCTCGACCCCAAAGTCTTGGACTTAATAACCGACTTCTGCTTCACCGAGAGATATGAACTTGACATGGCAAGAGGGATCAACCCATCAAATGAAGCTTTCATACACTACTTCCAAAATAAGAACACCACAGTGTACCAGCATCCCTTAACAGGACAAGACCAGTTTGACGTAGTGCAGGCTTTCAACCCCGACAGAAACTATACATTCTTTGCAGGTTACTGGCCAAACGCAACCGAACACACCGTATACAATCCTCTGGTTCCAAATGTGCCTCTCGGATACACGAGAATCCTCAATTGGGGCACAGCGGTTTCGGACATACCTGATCCGCCGAACGGGCCTGGTGAACCAAGCACACCATGGGTAATTGTGCAGTGGCGTTACAACAGTACTGTCTGGCCTAACATGTTGTCTTGGCTTGCTAAGGCTCCTGACAGACAAATGAGATTCGTCGAAGTGGCTGGCATGACCGATTACACTGAGAATCCTAACCCAGCCCTTGATATGGATGCTGAGGACGGCGGTTACCAACTTGACACTGAAGTTCAGTATTTGCTAAACCAAGTGTTCAACCCAGAAGACCTAAACACTATAGCCTCAGCTCCAGAGGCAGGTGAATATCCATTCATGTGGACAGGTCTCGGTCAGAGTGCTGCTACAACCGACAGTGGAGGCGCGGGGCTAGTTGGCGGCAACGGCTACGGTAATTTCGCAACCGCATTTACGCTGTTTGACAGAAACGACACAATGTTCCCGTGGACAGCTCCAGTTGTAGGAATGAAAGGAACTATACCCTACGGCCTAATCGAATTCGGAGGAAACTATTCTGAACAGTTTAGCCTCAGCGGCAAAGGTACAGGCACAGACACAACCCTCTATAAACGTACAGCTCTCAAGGGCTTCGTGTTCGGAGTCTACGATAACGTTCTCAAGAGTCCACCTCAACCAATCGCTGGCGGCTTCTCAAACAAAACTGCGGGCGGCTGGTGGTATTGGTATCCTTCCAAAGATCCATTAACTGAAAGATGGAACTATACAGGAACAGCTTGGACAATTGTTGGCTACGACAATGTGACTTATCATCCGAACGGAATCTTTAGCCTAGGCGGTGTGAAAGCCAACGGCTTGACAAGATACTTCAACGACTTCGACTTTGCCATAAGCAGAGAAGGAACAGCGGCATACGCGCTTGTCAACAATGGTGCAGTCACAGGAACAGCCCCGACGAGCGACCAGGCGAAGGCGACATTTGACTACTTCCCGCTCTCATCATGGGCAGTGCAGAAGACCACATTCGGCTTCAAAGAAGGCTGTGCAGTGATATCTTTGGCAAGAGACATCAACGGAACGAGAGGCCTTTCGGTGTACGGCTGGGACGGAAGAGACACGTTCTGGGCTACAGCATGGGCTTCTCAATACATCATTGGTAGTAGCCCAGGCTTTTGGCTGCCTGATGGGGCAGTTGCATTGATACTTAATATAACCTACGCTGGTGGAAGCCTCGAACCGACCCTGTTCAATGTCGTAAAGGTTCTAGGCACTATAACAGAGTTCGGAGACAACAACTTCGTGACAACCTATGGATTCGACACCGCAGGAGTAACATGGACCGGCGCAATAACGGCCTTACCATCCTTGCCACGAGCATGGATAGGTGACCGCCCCGTCTGGTGGTATGCAAAGCTCAGCACAAGTTCAACGGCGAAAATAGAGTTCGACCCATAAACACAAGAATCCTCTTCTTTTTCTTTCCATATTTTTATATTGTTAGTTTTTGCTTTATGTAAGTGCACGGTGTAGGCGCACTTGAAAAGATTGAAACAATGCATGATTATCTTAGTATTGGCTGAAGTTTTCTCATTCATGATTCCAGTTTATGCGAGTCAGCCTAAGTTAGGAGAGGGCGTGACCTTATTCTACAGATGTGCAAGGAGTAGCTCTTGGGAAGCTACCTATGAAACATGGAATACTTCGGTCAAGGTTTTGGCATTCAACCAAACTACACTGGTCTTTCAAAGTAACACCACGGGCATAACCTCAACTTCAGCGGTGGTGAACATAAAATACAGTAATGGGATTCCAGAGTACGTAGACTACCTAACGGCACTAGTCTACCTGCCCTCTGAGTGCATTGCTCAAAACTTGCAGGGACATCTGAATTGGACCACCCAAGTAAGAACCCGTACGCCAGCTATCGTCACTGATTGGACATTGCAGAGCCTGAACTTCACGGTCGAGGCCGGAAACTTTCAGAGCATAAACATTACTCTTACTCTTGCAGGAATGGACTCTGGAGCATTGACGCTGATCTATGATGTAAGCTCCGGAATAATGATATACGAACAGTGGGTTCCAATGGTGGGCAGCCAGATCTATGGCGACATCATCATACTATCGCTGACCGCGGTAACGTCTCCACCTGAAACACGGCAAACAATCATCAACCTAATCTTAGCAATGGCAGTCTTCGCCACCCCAGCGGTACTCTTTTCGCACGAGGTACGCAAAAGGCTTCAGAGAAGACACCGCGACAAAAGGCTAGAACCAAATAACATCAGGGTTAAAAACAGCTTTCCTAGAGAGCCGTTCTATGCGATCGTTGCCGGCGGTTTGTTAACCTTGGCTTCGATAATGCTTCCGTGGAGCCAGCTGGCCGGATCGCAGATATTCTTGCCTTTGAGCCTTTCTTCAGCATTAGCTGAGTCCACCGAGCTCTTCGCGTCGACGTCTACTCTTCTTGCAACAAGCTTGATAGTCCACGCAAGTGCTATAATGGCTTGGGTAAGCATCGCCATGCATGTTTATACCAGTAACAGGGTCGCTCCCCAAATAATGACAATCGCTTCAGGCGCCTTGGCCTTTGCTTCAGCCATTATCTTTACACAAACTGACCTGGCAGTTTCATGGGGCGTGCCAGCTCTCGTGGTCGCCAGTGCCCTCGCGCTAGTCGGCACAGCCGTCGCAAACATAAAGACAGAAAAGAAGATCAAAAAGAATTCTCAGACGTCGTAGATCGTAGGCCAAAGCTGTCTTCTGATCTTCTTTAACTATGTATTGAACATCGGCTGACGCAAGAAAGAGAAAAGGATGAATGTATCAGAGCAGCAGCTGGCTAATGGAAATCTACGATGAGTCGAAAGGCTTGAGTCACAGCGACCTTTTGATGATACGCATATGGAATCGGCCTCAGACGGCTGGCGTACATAAGCTTAGCGGTATGATTCAGGTGGAGAAGGTCTATTGCGGCTCCCAAGCATCAGAAAAATGAAGCGAGAAAACGTGTCCGTGTTCTTCTAAACTTTACTGGTTATCGCCTCAAAGTAGGTTATATAAGATAGAAGAACAGCTAAAGAGATCTAAACGGAATGGACTGAGCCAGATTGACGGTTTCGGCGATTGCAATAGTCAGTGGTTCAAAGTTGAAGGCACTTCGAGAGAAGCTGCATCTGAAATCGGCGGAAGTACTAGTACTTGTTGTCTTTTTCTTTTTCAGCTTGCGCGTGATCAACTGGTTTGAGTATCCATATATAATGGTCAGTGGCGACTTTAGGCCTCCATTGGTCAAGGAAGCCTTCGTCAATCGTATCTTGTATACTTGGAATGAAATAGACTTTGGCATCCCCTCAGTGTACTCGGCCAGAATTCTGGATCCATTCTATTTCTTGATTACAGTCTTTCAAACTCTCGGCATAAACTTGTACTTGGCGCAAATAATAACAGTGTTTTTGATGTATTTTGTGAGTTCAATCCTTATGTATGTATACGTGAAGCAACTTACAGATGGTGATGTTGTTGCATCTTTTATTGCTGCGTTGTTTCTGACCGCCAATGCTCACCTAGTGAGTGACAGAGAGCAAACAGCAATAGGATTCATAAACATTGTACTTATGATTTTGCCATCCTTGGTCACGTTTACAAGGGGGTTAAAGACAAAATCTCTTAAGTGGACAGCGGCTTCAGGATTGCTTTTCCTTCTGACCTATGGATCTTTCCCCAATTATCGGATAGCGCTCTTGTGCGGCATAGCCCTGGCATTGACCGCTTTGTTTCTATTCATGTCGAGAGGTTTGAAAGCAAATTACCTAGTGGTTTCTCACAGGCTTCTTAATATAGGGATTGATGTGGACTTGCTTCGAGCGTATCTTAAACACATATTTACGTTTGTTGCATCTTCGTTGTTGGCTTCGTTATGGTTAATAGTATTGTTGATTACCAATCTTACTGGTTTGTTCGGGCTTTACAAGGAGATGGGAGGGGCTCTTTTTGCTCTTAACATTCAACCGCATGATGTGTTGCGGCTAATCGCAAAATGGAGCTTCTACGAAGGTGCACTCGGACAGCCTTATGTACCCTACAGAGATTTTTACACGCGTGATCCCTTGATTGTGACTTTGTCTTATATACCACCAGCAATTGCTTTTGCGAGTTTATTGACATCCAGATCACGCAAATTGACCATCTATTTCGGCGTGGTGGCTTTGTTTTCTCTGCTTCTAACAAGTGGTTTGAATCCATATTTTGGTCAACTCTATTTCACGTTAGCAACACAGATTCCTCTGATGCTCGCATTTAGAGAACCAACCAACTGGATTTTCTTAGTAGTTCTGTCTTACAGTGTTCTGATCGGCATCGCTTTTTCAGCCCTATACCATAAATTTAAGAAGAAAAAATTCCAGTTTGCTGCACTCGGATTCGCTATGGTTTTGTTTCTTTCTACAACCTACCCATTGGTCACAGGCGATGTTACAAGAAACTGGCTTAAGCCCAGCATTAAAGGTTCGTATTACCCCTCCTCTTACGTGGAGCTTAACAATGTTCTCCCTAGTCAGTACTGGTCTCTTCTGCTTCCGAGAAGAGACACTTACGTTGTCTATAATTTTACTGAAGGTCTGTTTGGTTGTGGAAATCCTTACCCGCTTGCTTTCTCAAAACCAATAATATCCGGAGTTGGAACGGAATATGTTCAGTCCGAAAACCTAGAATTAGTGAACAAACTTCATGAACTGATGCTGACAAACGAGAACATAGCATCAAAGGGGAAGGTTTCGGCGAGTTCAATCGAAGATGTCGAATTTGGACCGGAAAAGGCTGTTGACGGCCAATTCCAAACGAGGTGGTCTTCTAAAAAGGGCGTCCCTCAGTGGCTTGAAGTTGACTGGAATCAGACTCAACCGATATCAGAAATAAGCATTGTGTTTGAGGCTGCGTACGCGGAAGACTACAGGATAGAAACATGGAACGATACGTCTTGGGTAACCCAAATAATTGTCAAAAACAGTACTTCCTATTTTTTCTGGCACTCCTTTCCACATCCAATCAGAACTGCAAGACTGCGCCTCTGTTTCACTAAAACCACGGAAGTCTTCCCTTCCATAAGCATATGGGAACTAGAAGTATATGCGCGAAATCCAGGAACTTCAAAGTTACTAGGTATGCTCGGGATCAAATATCTTGTCCTAGAAAAAAACATCACGCTCGGCAGTACATACGACATAAACAGACTCGACCTAAATGAAAGTGAGAATTTTGTTCTTGCAAGAGAATGGGACGAGGTCGCACTATACAGCAACGCTTTCGCGTTGCAGAAGCTTTACGTGAGCGACAACACTGTAGGCTATGCAACCTTGGAGGACATGTGCAAGATCGCAGAGAACTCGCAATGGGAAAATCTGCAGCATTCGGTATTTGTGAATTCAAGTTTAGCAGACCTGACAATGAATAACACGCTGGCATTGCCCGATAATTTTGTGTGGATGGAGCACTCTCCAACCAGCTATGAAGCGCACACGGAATCAAAGGGCGCCTTCATGTTAGTGTTTTTGGAGAGCTACGATCCCCACTGGAAACTCTACGTAAATGGTAGCTCAATTCCTGAAAGAAGTCATGTAAAAGTGAACGCCTACGCCAACGGTTGGCTAATAAATGACACGGGAAAGCTTACAATAAGAGTAGAGTATGAAACACAAAGCCTTCTCGCAACTTCGATTGCGGCATCGATAGTTCTCGTTGCGTTGCTCTTAACATTGCTAAGCAGAAGAGAATTAAGAGCAATCGCACACATGGTTCGAAATAAGTTTGAACACAAACCCTCGAACACCTAGACTGACTATTCGATGTTTATGATCATAATTTGGAATAAACTAGGCCTGAGGTTGTGGCCAAGTACTCCAGGCTTTTTAGAACAATTACGCCGAGGGCGAGTTCTGGTCTACTCCAGAACCTCTCACGATCTTTTACGAAGAGACCAAATCTGAACCAAATACCAGTCTGCATTTCCGAATAATCACCACAGGCTTGCGTGTATGCTTGAACAGTTTTCCCATAGTCGAATTTCTTTCTAGGCCAAGCAGAAAACGAGAAGTCTTCTTCGTGATGTAATATTGAAGATTTAATTCTGGCAGATACGATGTATCCCTTTCTCTGAATCTTGTAGGGCAATGTCAATTCTTCACGAAGACCAAGTTTTCCTCAAACCCTCCGACTGCTTTCACGATGTCTGTGGGAAAAAATCTGGCGGACTCAACAACTGTGTCCGCGTAGAAACTTCTTTCAAAGTCTATGACTTCTCTGACCCTCACGCGCGCGTACTTTTTGTGGTGTTTCTAATCAGAAAGAACATTAAAGAAATCGCTCATAGTATCTTGTACTGATTCAAAAGAAGAAAAGGCTGATTTCGCGCTAGCGCGAATGCCTGTTCCTAAATTAGTTTGCGAGGTAGCTTGTGCTTCTGGTTTTGCTTCGTCTATGGATGGTGATGTGCCTTGGGATACGCTAAGCATCGTTAGAAGGCGCGACCCAACTCTCACACTTGAAAAAAGGAATTTAGGAACACACATGCGCGCTAGATACCTTTAAGTTTCGTCGACACTATTCCAAGAGTTGCTGCTGTATATCTCAGAAATTGATATACAAAGAAGCCTATTATCAAAGCAGGATCTCTGCAAGATCGGGAAAGACCTTCAGCAAGACTTCGTCTCAGTGGGCTGAGTTGCCTCCAAGCTCTTTCCTGGTTCTTTTCAATAAAGCGCTCTATGTTTTGGCCATAATAGTAATGTTTCCGAAAAATTTCAGCCATGTTTCTTGGTTCTCCAATGTGAGTTTCTTGTGCCTTAATCCGTCCTATCTTGCAACCGCTTTTCAAGAGCCTATTATGAAGATCGTAGTCGTCTCCAGCCACTATATTGGCATCAAATCCGCCGACCAACTCGAATACTTCTTTTTTCCAGAAGCGGGCTGCAACGTTGACTTCGTCGTTTCTGTAAGAGTCTCTCTCTATTTTCCTGACTTTGGCCCAAAAACTAACAGTTGGGTCTGAAGTATTGTGAATGGCAATTGCGTCGTAGCCGTGTTTCTCGCAGCTCTGAACTGCTTCTTGTACAACATTCGGTTCGAGCACGAAGTCTGAATCAACTCTGTAGACGTACTTGCCGTTGGCTTTTGATACGCCAAAATTAACTTGAGCGCTTCTTTCAGGACCCTTCAGGTAAACCTTCGCGTCATATCTCCTCGCAATATCCAAGGTCTTGTCGCGCGAATAGTTGTCAACAAGGATGATCTCTATGTTACCGTAACTTTGCATTTTTATTGATCTTAGACAATCGTCAATAGTGTCTGCCGATTTTTTGGTCGGAATGATTATCGAAACCAAAGGCTTGTTTTCACTCAACTTTCGAATCAAATCCTGTCAAACTGTTCTGATAACCCTCATAAACTCATTGGCCACTTTGTCCCAACTAAAGTTCATAGAGTATGCCAAGGCTTCTTCCGAAAACGTGGTTCTCAAAGTAACATCTGTCAATATTTGAAAAATGGCTCTTGCCAAAGCTTCGGTGTCCCCTGAATTAACGAGAAGCCCCGTCCTTCCATCGATAATAGCATCTCTAAGGCCAGGCACATTGTAGGCGACACTTGGAACGCCTAGGGCGTTCGCTTCTATCACGTTTAACCCAAAGCCCTCCCTAACACTCGGATTTACCAGAACCCAGGCTTCCTCAATGAGGTTTCTTCTTTCTTCATTTGAAACAGATCCAAAGAACTTAACACCGTCAGAAGAGATGCTTTTCAACCTGCTCTTGAGGTAACCGTCACCGATTATCCAAAGTTCTGCATCCGAAACCTTTCTTTTCACAATCTTGAATGCCTCAACAGCGTGGTCAGGTCTCTTCGCCTTCTTCAACCTTCCCACATATACCACTACTGGACGATCAGCCTTTTTGCACATTCCTTCGACTGGCTCGAAATTCAAACCTTCCCCGACGACATAGATCTTTTGAAAACCTAAATCAATTAGGTCATTTTTTGTGCTTTCCGAAACCGTTACAGTTGGGATGTTACAGTAGTTTCTCAACCATCTTCCCTCAAGAAAATAGTATCCCAGATAGTCTATTGGAAAAGGCGTCTCGTAAAACCAGTATTCTCTCGCCAACTGATGTATTAAGGCAATGATCGTTTCTCTGCCTTCTATAAACCTTGGAGTAAAAAAGGGCCGAGTGTTGATTTCATCAATAATAATATCGTATCCTTCCCTCGAAAAAAATTCGCCGTAGAATTTTTTGGCTTTCCGGTAGACAGAATATCTGCCACCTTGTCTCAGGATTCTGATCCCGTCAGAAACATCCTCTTCTCTGCAATCTTTGAACTTAGAAGTGAACAAGGTGATGTCATGTCCAGCCTCAGCCCATCTCTTCAAAATCTCATGAGTGAAGACTTCTGCTCCGCCCATTTCCGGATTGAACCAACACCGCCAGTTGAAAACTAAGATCTTAAGTCTATCCATTGCGTTCTCACGTCTGGCACTTGATCGCGGCACGTAAGTAAGAGTTTGAGCATGTACTATATTAGCGGCGCTGGTAGTATTTCAGAATTCTCAGCCTGTAGGCGACCTTAACCATGTCTGAAGCCATTTTGACAATGTCCTTAAAGCTGACCATGCTCTCTATGTGGACATCAACCGGCAAATCAATAATCCTGTATCCGGCGTGGTTACATGCACCTATCAACTCAAGATCAAAAGCATAACGCTTGACGATAAACTTAGGCATCATTCTTTCCAAAACTTCTCTTCTGAAAGCTTTTAACCCGGTCTGGGTGTCCCTTAACTTTATTCCGGTAAACAGTCTTGACAACGCGTTAAAGCCGAAGCTTAAGAATTTCCGCTTCAACGTGATCGTGGTGCGCGACTGAGGATGCCATTTTGACCCTACGGCGACGTCACTGATTTTCAAAGCTTCGACGTAACGTGGTATTAGCCCAGGATCAACGTCTAAGTCGCTGTCTATGACAACGATAAAGTCTCCTTGTGCATGTGCAAATCCCGTCTTTATTGCGTTTCCCTTTCCCATGTTCTCCTTGTACCCAACAACCTTAAGATGGCCTCTGTCCTTTTTCTTCATGTACGTAAGCGCTTTCTGCCGTGTATCGTCAAGGCTGCCGTCGTCAACGACTATGATTTCATAATTCCAATTTGTCTTAGTCATGACGTTGTTGACTTCGTCAACCGTACTGTCAATGACGTTTCCTTCATTGTAGGCGGACAGAATTACTGACACATCGGTGTTCTTTGTCAACGGAACTCACTGCCCGACTCCTTATTTCTTATAAAACCGATCGCTTGCAGAACCACACCAACAATTAAAAAGCAGTAGGCAAGAATTGCTGCATCATTCGCTAAAGAACTGCTCTCCTGAATCAAGAAAGAGGCACACACGAAAATAAGCGCCTGAAAAACAAGTATGAAAAACACTCCTGGATTTCTCACAAAGTATCGCTTAATCTCAAGCAATTTGGGATTCGCCTGCTCTTTCATAAATAATCATTGGCTCAACATTAATTTTAGACTTAGATTTAAAACCCAGAAAATATAAGTCTTATCGTCAAAGACAACCCAAGAAACCTAGCTAAAGAGCTAATACCCCCGACCAAACAGTCGGCACAAGCGAGTTTTCAAGCTTAATAGAAGTGCAGTAAGTCTAGCCGGAACAAATTGGGTTCAACTGCAGATCTCCGGCATCTGTCGGATAATACTCAAGTTTGCTCCCATAAGCTTCGTCAGGTCCGACTTCATTCATTACTTCTGCAACCGCATCGTTTATCGTAAGTTTCTCGCTGACAAGTGCTCTAAGCAAAGCTAAAGAAGCCACGTCTGTGTGCTCTAATAATACCTTTTCATCCCAGCTTATGAATGCCTTTGCACCCCTCTTCACGAACGCGTCTGCAAGCCAATCATTGTGCAGGCCGAAACAGCTGCTTAATATTATAGTTGAATTGTTAAAGTTGCCTTTTATGCTTCTGTCTATAAATAGGGGTCCAACCGAGAAGACCGGGTTAACCGGGTTGTTCAGATCGATTATTCCTTGAAGTATCTGTTTACTGGCCCGCTCCACCCAGTACTTGTTGTTGACGTAAGGTTCATTAGTGAATAGGAAAGTCGGTGACGTTGAGTCTTCCCCCAATCCTGCGTGAACTCTCAGCACTATCAGGCTGTACCCGTATGTTGGCAGCTCTCTGTAGAGCTCAACCGTCACGCTTTCATCTTTATACACATCAACACGCACACCTTTGGAACCGAGAAACATGACCGCCTCGTCTGTGAAACCAGGCTCGGAGGAGTAGAAGCTGTCAACTATCGCCACTCCTCCTCTCGCAGGAGAGTGCTCAGTGCGCGACAACGATAAGTAAAGAAGACCGATTATGCCCACAATAGCTAGTACTGCACAGATTATCGAGAGTTTCCGCTTTGCACCAGGTTTCCTTCTTCCAGTTTTGCGGTGCAACGTCAACTTTTAAACAACCAAACAGACCTTGAGCCGGCTAGCACTTATTCTTTACGCTTGCCAGTTAGGCCCTTTAGAGCCGAAGACCATTATGAATAACGCTCCGGGATTTCTAACAAGGTACGTCTTAATCCTCGCAGAGTTCATGTCTTTATTTGCCTCTTGTGAATAACCATTAATCGATTGAACAACAGATTTGGCATCTGGTGAATTTAAAACTTGCTTAGCTTCTGTAAGCATTCTGAAGAGTGAAGGATGGTAGCTGTTTATGGTGTAACGATTTACAGTAATTCTGAAGACAACTATTGACTAAATTGAACCTTTCTACGCATTACTTTTGGGCAACTAGCATGGTTCTTGTTGAGTAAGACAAAAGACAGAATTTCCAATAGACTTTTCTACTCCGGAAGTTTCTAATGCAGCAAGAAAAGGATAATTGCTATGAGCGAGATACCGAGCGAGACTGTTGAAAAGTCTTTCACCCAGGCTGATTTTGAGCAAATAACAAAGCTGGTTTCCTCAGAATTTCGGATCCAAGAGGGGCTAATGGAGTATAACATCCCTACTTATTATTTGATGCAGCCGCAAGGAACAAAACAGGCTTTTCTTAGGCTTTTGAAGAACTTGGAATCAATGAATCTCCTCGCACTCTTAAGAAGGGTAGATGGGAAAATAGTTTTAAGAGTTGTTCCTAGACCTCCTGCGAAACCGAGTAACATTTTGATAAATTGGATACTATTGTTCGCGACTGTTGTAACAACTTTCATTACAGGCTATCTGCTTTCGCCTGATGCTATCAGCCCCCTTGTAGGCGGAGCTGCCTTTACAACAGCTATGTTGGGAGTACTTGGCGCCCATGAGATGGGTCACAAGATAACAGCGAACAAGAAGGGGATAGCGGCTACGCCACCATATTTTGTTCCGGGTCCTCCGCCTTTTGGAACCTTTGGCGCAGTGATCATGCAAAAATCTCTTCCTCCGAACAAAGACGCGTTGTTCGATGTTGGAGCTACTGGTCCTATTGCAGGTTTTGTCATAGCAACTGCCGTGAGCGTCATCGGGCTGACTCTTTCGGTTCCTTCGCCCAAAATTGAAGGTACCGAAATAGGAGTGCCAATCTTGTGGTTTCTTATTGCGTGGTTTCTGCAGGGCTTCAATATGCTTCCTCAACCTCCGCCTGGCGGAATCTTGCTTTTGCATCCTGTTGCCTTTGCAGGCTGGGCGGGACTGCTTGTCACAATGCTTAACTTGCTTCCAGCCGCCATGCTTGATGGTGGCCACGTAGCACGGTCAATACTTGGTGAGAAACTGAGATTTGTCCTCACCTCTTTGTCAATCTTGTACTTGGTAGTTGAAGGATTTTACCCGATGGCTTTTCTCGTGCTGTTCATATCGATGTATCGGCATCCGGGCCCTCTTGATGATGTTTCTAGTTTGTCTACGAGTAGAAAGCTGTTGGCAATTGTTGTGATAGCCATTTTTGTTTTGTGCACAATCCCATTTCTGCCGATTCTCTAGATCTTTAGGGACATGTATTCTTGTTGAACGGATAAACAACAACATTTATTAAATATTACGATACCGCTGCATTATAGGCTGTGGGAGACAATAATACGTAAAAACCTTAGCGGAGGCGGACAGTAATGAGGGGGGCACCCATCTTGATAATCTTCTTTCTCATGTTCACAATTGCAACGCTACTGGTTCCATGCCCAATGTTTCCAGGAAATTTTCTCTGTATCTCAATCGGGACGGCTATAAGTGGATACACCGAATATTTGAGTGCCGTGTTCAACGGTGTTTTCTATGGTGCCGTTGTATGGATAGTTTTCGTTGCAATAAGCAGAAGACTTGAACAAGAAAAGTAGACCGGAACGATCAATCGCTGGCTTATGTTTCTGGTTGCGACACAAAGCCTACTAGCTTAATCGTGGTTCCACATTTCTTACATGTTAAGATCAATTCTTCCAGATCGTCATCTTTGACCTTGGTTTCAACAATTTGGTAGGCTTCTTCTGATTCGTCGTCTGGAGATATCACTGTTCCACATTTCGGGCATGGGAAAGCTCCGTCTCCGTCGATCTTAGTCAGATCAATCGTGTACATCGCGCTTTTCTTAACAGTTGCCTTTTTCATCATTTTTTTAAACACACCTTTTTTGTTTCCTTTCACTTGTTTTCCATGGTTAGTCAAGAATATAATTAACAATTATGAATCACTAATATAGATTACTAGTATCTGCGAGTCGATAATGAACAATGTTTCGACATGGCAGGAAATGCATGGAACAACGAGCTATTAAGATAAGATTCAGTAAAGGTTATGAGTCATAATGGGTGAACTAGACAGTAAAATTGTTGAGCGTGTCGGGTTTGGAGAGATTTGATGTAATAGTTGTCGGTGCTGGAACAGCCGGATGCTTAGCAGCGAAAACAACCGCTGAAGCGGGCTTGAAAGTCTGCTTGGTTGAGCGGAAGAAAAGGGAAGAGATTGGAGAAAAGATCTGCGGGGACGCTCTCGGCGAGCATCACCTGAAGAATTTAGGGCTGGAAAAACCGCAAGGTGGCGAGCTGGAAAAGCGAATTGAAGGTATTAAGATTTATTCACCGAATTCAGAAACTGTTTTCGCCATTGAGCATGAAGACTTTGTGGGTTATTTGCTGAACAGACGGCTTTTTGGACAATGGCTGCTGAGAAAGGCGCTTGATGAAGGTGCGATTCTTCTTGATCAAATGCAATGTTTAGAGCCGATAGTTGAAAAGAACTCTGTAATAGGGATCATGGCCAAGAACCTGAAAACCAGTGCGGACATTCAGTTAAAAAGTAAAGTCGTTGTGGATGCAAGCGGATTTTTCTCGGTTATTCGACGAAAGCTTCCGAAGGAATTCGGCATTGAAAATGAAGTTGCAAATGAAGATGTTGAGGCATGTTATCGCGAAATCCGACAACTCAAGCAAGAAACTGAAAATTCAAAGTACTGCGAAATCTATCTCAACCAGAAGGTGACTCCGGGAGGCTATACATGGATTTTTCGAAAAAACGGAGCAAGAGTAAATGCCGGCTTAGGAATTTGCATGCGCAGCAAGTTTCCAAACCCCAAGAATCAGTTCTACAAACACGTTTTAACCAAACCGCTCTTTGAAGGCTCTCTGCTATTGAATGGCGGTGCTTGGTACGATCCCACACGTAGGCCCTTAGAAAACATGGTTGGTAATGGCATCGCAATCCTCGGGGACGCAGCATGCTTGGTTAACCCAATTCATGGTGGAGGTATAGGTCCATCGATGCTGAGCGGTTTCCTCGCTGGCAAGACGATTATTGAAGCGCTGGAAAAGGGCGATGTTAGCCAAGGATCTTTATGGCCCTACAACTGTAGATACAATGAGATGTACGGAGTGAAGCAGGCTGGATTGGATGTTTTCCGCATGTTGCTTCTAACAAGCCGCGATGAAGATTTAAACTATGGAATGAACTATCAACTCCTAACAGAGGAAGACGTTTTGAAAGCTGGTTTAGGCGACGATTTTCATCTGAAAATTACAGAGACCGCAAAACGGGTTTTCAGAGGATTGAAGAGGATACGGTTCCTGAACAAGCTTCGGCTTACCGTTAACATGATGAAGCGGGTTAAAGCCCACTATCGAAACTATCCGGAAACCCCTGAGAGCTTTGAAACATGGCGGATGCAAACACAGACTTTATTCGAGGAAGCTGCATCAAAAATCATAGAATAAGTTGGATTTGTCAGGTCTATTGCTTGGTGATCAAGGGAGTGCGCAGAAAGGCCGATATACATGTTGCAATCTTGGCAACAGGAGGAAAAGACTCGGCTCTGGCGCTTCACAAAGCTTTGAATGAGGGCTATGAAATAGCTTATTTGGTAGGCATGATTCCGCTGAGGGATGACAGTTGGATGTTCCATTATCCAAATATCCGCCTTGTAGACCTGTTTGCAGAAGCTGTTGAGATTCCTCTCGTAAAGGCTGAAACCTCTGGGATTAAAGAGGAAGAAGTTGAAGACCTCAAGCATTTAATTGAGAAGCTTGATGTCAACGGCCTCGTTTCCGGAGCAATAGCTTCAAACTATCAGAAAACGAGAATTGAAAAAATCTGTAAACAGTTAAGACTAAAGTGCATAATGCCGCTTTGGCAAAAAGATCCCTTAGAGATTTTGAAGGAAATTTTGGGCCTCAAGTTTGAGGTCATCATGACTGGGGTTTATGCGTATGGTTTCAACAGTGACTGGCTTGGAAGAACAATTGATGCAGTGACGGTTGATGCCTTACTAGAGCTTAACAGGCAATATGGCATTTCACTTGTAGGCGAGGGGGGAGAGTATGAAACACTTGTTCTTGACGCTCCCTTCTTCAAGAAAAAGATAAAGATAATTCAGGCTGAAAAGGTCTGGAAAGACCAAGGCGGCTATTTCCACATCACGAAGGCAGAACTTGAAAACAAGTAGAGACCCGGAAAGGTTTATTTTGTTGCTTGGTGCTATGATTCAAAGCTATTGGCGGATGAGACGTCCGCAGGGATGTGGCCGAACAGGCTGAACCATAAACTAACGATATGAGGTGAAAAAAATGGCTTACAAATACATTGCTGAAGCATGGGCTAAGCCTGAGAAATCTTTCGTGGACGAGCTAATGCGTCATCGGCTTGTGGAGTGGCGCAGACAATCCGTTATAACGCGGATAGATAAGCCGACGCGTTTGGACAAAGCTAGGAAGCTTGGTTACAAGGCCAAGCAGGGCTACGTTGTTGTCCGTGTCCGCGTGAGAAGAAGCGGCATGAGAAAGCAGAGGCCGAAGGCTGGAAGAAGGCCCAAACGCATGGGTGTCAAGAAGTTCAAGCTTTCCAAGAGCATGAGGTTGATCGCTGAAGAACGTGTCGGAAGAAAATTCCCGAACCTTGAAGTACTGAATTCTTACTGGGTTGGCGAAGACGGCGTTTCCAAATGGTTCGAAGTAATAATGGTTGACCCACAACATCCAGCAATAAAAGCTGACGAAAACATCAATTGGATATGCCAAAAACAGCACCACAGAAGAGTCTTCAGAAGCCTAACAAGTGCAGGCAAAAAAGTTAGAAGCCTAAGGAGAAGAGGACGGGGCGCGGAAAAGTTTAGACCAAGCTTGAAAAAAGGCACAGGAGAAAAATAGCCTCATGATGACGATAAAGCCGAAAGTGTTCAAGAAAGACAGGAAACAACGGTTTGGAAAGGGCTTCAGCTCGGGAGAACTGAAAAAGGCAGGGATAAGCCTAAAAGACGCCTTGAAGTCTGGCATTCCAGTGGATTCTAAAAGAAAAACAGCTCACGAAGAGAATATTGAGGCCGTCAAAGCTTTTTTACAGGAGAAGGAAGCAGCCCTCAAGCCAAAGAAATCCAAGCGAAAGTCTAAAGGTTGAATCCGCACTAATGAAAACTAGTGGTGCGGCTTTGTCTTCCAGAAATATCATTGCATATGTTGACATGCGAGTCTTTGCCCACGCAACTGAAGATTTAGACAAGGTTATGACCGCAATCCGTAACACTTTGCCTAGCGAATCAATTGACACGGTTGTTCTTAAGAAAACCAATCTAACCGGACACCATGGAAATCCCATAGTTCTGTTTGAAACAAGAATCAAAGAGAGAAATGTGGTTCAAACAGTTTTTGAAAAGCTATCTTCAGGTTTACGCATCTTGGACAAGAAGCTTTTAAGCGGCGAAATCACACAGCACTTGGAGAAAGGAAACCTCTACATCCGCCTTGACAAGCAGTCTGCCTATCTAAATGAGTTAAAGCTTAGCTCCACAGATCCAATTCACCTGAAAATACACTTCAAAAAGCACAGGTCGGAAGAAATAATAGATGTCTGTAGAAAATTCGGGTTGCTACCATGAAAAGAACTTACGCCGACCTACACCTATGCGTTAATTTTAACAACCTTGAACAAGTTTCACGTGCAGTAACTAGAGCGTCAAGGTTCGGATACGGACTAGTGGCTATACCTTTTCCTCCAAGGTTCGCTGAGACTCAAGTTAAACAATTGCAGAGAATCTGTGAAGATGCCGGGATAGAGTTTGTGTCCCGCGTAGACCTGAGACCGCAGACGCCTGAAGAACTGCTCAATGGATTGAGGAGGCTTAGGCGTAAATTTGAAATTATTGCTGTTTTGTGCGAGTCTAAGAACGTTGCTAGGCAGGCGGCAAAGGATCGCCGTGTAGACTTAGTAAGCTTTCCTCAATTTGACTTTCGCAGGAGATTCTTTGATGCTGCAGAAGCTGAATTAGCGTCATGTAGTTTGGCTTCTTTCGAAATAGACATGAAACCGCTATTTACTTTGGAGGGGGCAGCAAGAATCAGGCTTCTTTCAAGTCTGCGAAGGGAAGCAGCCACAGCTAAGGAATTTCGTGTTCCAATCGTTGTCTCAAGCGGAGCTTCAGATGAACTGTTAATGCGGAAACCAATGGATTTGGCAGCCTTAGCATCCCTTTTCGACTTAAACGGGGAATCCGCTATAGAAGCAGTATCAGTGAACCCTGCAGCAATCGTTAAAAGAAACCGCGAAAAGCTCAGTTCCCGGTTTGTTGCGCCGGGAATACGTGTTATTCGGAGAGGGAAAGACTGTTGAAAAGACTTAAGCGTCGCTACCTAGCCTTGACGATAGATTCTCATGAAACGTTCGGCTCAACTGAATTCATCGATGCCATTTGGGCGGCTGTTTCCAAGCTTTATGGTGAATATGGCGCAAGCCGGGCAGGCTTGAGTTTGATCGATTATGATGGAGAAAGAAAGTTTGCCATTATACGCACGATTCATACAACTCTTGAAATGGTTCGAACAGCGTTAGCTTCGATAACAAAAATTAGCAACAAGCCGGCTGCTGTGCATGTTTTGGCAGTTTCAGGGACTTTAAAGGCACTTTATCACAAGGTAAAAGTATAGCGGTCGCCAGAGTTTGGCTTGTTTTTCATTTCTCCATATAGAAATGATGGGGCCGTCCCAGACGGCAAAAATCATTTTATGTATGTTGTCGTTCGTGTTTACAGCATGCTAAGCAGCTTCTTAGTTGCGGTGTCTGCGCTGATTTTTCTAGCGTCATTCCTGCTAGTTAATGTAGGCAATATGCTAGGAACACGGAAAACTAGGCGCGCGCTATCGATACGTGCAGCATCCTTCTTATCTGGCATATTTCTTGCTATTCCCAGGTTTGTTCTTTTCATGGCTTAACATTTTAGCCATTCCTTGTTTCCTAGCTATTCCAGGCTACTACTATGGTGTGGAAACTGAAGAAAAGATGCTTCTGCAGAGATTTGGAGAAGAATACCGTAACTATCAAGAAAGGACGGGGAAATTCTTTCCCAAACTTGGCAAAAAAGTAGAACATCAATTATATGATTCTAAGTAATGTTCGCCAACCTTAAAGTCTCTCCCTGTTGCTTGATTTGTTGTCTGAGCTGATAGTTCACGGTCTCCGAGTGCTTACTCATGTTAAACGATGCGGCAAAGACTTTATTTGTAGGAGGGTAATTCAGTTTTCTGGGGGATGATGTCGCCGTCCCAGTCTGATTTATGAGATGAAGAACTTATGACGGACAGACCCCAAAATTCATTGACTCAAAGGCGGAAGCGCGCTTTCAGCGCCTTTTTCCTCCTTAATCCGAAGATTAAGGCCAAAATCATCCCTGCTGTGAAGCCGCCTATGTGCGCGAAATAGGCAACTCCGCCTAATGCGTCGAAAACTCCGTAAAGCCATTGCATCACAAACCAGAAGCCTAAGAATAAGATGGCAGGAATCGGTATTATGACGTATAGAACTATTGTGAGAATTTGCGCTTTTGGGTAAAGCACTGAATAGGCGCCTAAGACTCCGGAGATTGCGCCGGAAGCGCCGACAAGGCCGTCGGTTAGGTCTGAAGGTATTGTGATGCCGATTAAGTTGCTTATTGTTGGTGCAAAGAGCATGATCAATATGTGTGCACATGCTGCTGCCAATCCGCTGATGACGTAGAAGATTAGGTAACCGGCATGACCGAAAACGTCTTCAATATTGTCTCCGAAAACGTAGAGGAAAAGCATGTTTCCCAGCAGATGAAGCCATGTTGCATGTATAAACATCGACGTGAAAAGTGTGTAAAATCGTTGTCCATGAATTATTTCGTTTGGCACCATCACAAAGTTTTCTTCAAAGTAACTTGTAAATTGATTTGCAAAAACAATGTTTTGGCTTGAAAGCCAGTAAATCGTGAAAATAAGGATGTTTGCGATCAGTAGCAAACGATTAACATGCGGCGTAGTCAGAGTTCTGTTAAGGTCCTTAATTGGAAGCAAACATCAACAACCAGTAGTGAATAAAGTTTACAAGTTATTTATCCTTTAATCAAGCTCTTGATGTTTCTACAATTTGGCGTCATGAAATAGGCATTCAACCATTTTGCCGCATGTCAAGCATTCTTCAGGGATTGGCGTTTCCTTCTGACGTTTCTTCAAATATCCAAAGAAATGTCCGCACTTTGCCATGTTTTCAGATTCTGCACCCAATTTCCTCGGTTCCACCATTGAAATTAAGGATTTTTCTTCTTCACCGCTCTCTGACGTTTTGACGTCGTTGACTTTTGTCATGCAACATGGACATGCATAGTACTTCTGTATCTGGCCGCTGGTTGAGACTGTTGCCAAGATCGGTGTTTGGAACGTTCTTCCACATCCATCACATGTGAAACCTGTTCGGCTTGTTTTGGAAGGGCAGTCCTCTCCGTTGAGCTTCATTGATTCTGAGTCTGTTTGCACTGTTTTCACCATCAATGTATATCTTAAATATTAATATGTAATAAACATTTTTGTGTACACGTACAACAAAAAGACACATGGTGGGCCCGCCCGGATTTGAACCGGGGATCTTCGCCGCGTGAGGGCGACGTCCTAGCCAACTAGACTACGAGCCCCCTCCCATTCCGCTTTTCCAACTACATCTTCGTTTGAGTTGTTTTTGCGTCAAGATTTGAAATACGTATTTCCAGTTCATAAAACCTTTCCCCTACATTTCTAAACAAAGAGGAGGGTGACGCAGGTTGGGTTCTCGTAGGGATGGTAACGACTTTGAAGAGGAGAAGGAAATTGACAAGTTCTTAATGGTTTTATGCTTCTTAATATTCGCTGTTGTTGGTTATTCCCTGACTCACTTGCTGCCATTCTAGGCATTGTTTTTCTTTAATAGCTACATTGCTTACGGTTTTGATGTAAGAAATTGAAGTTGTACCGCATGGATTTCAACGGCTCTTTCTCCCTTTGATATATAGCAGAATTGCAGTTTTGAGTTTGACCTTGTGAAACAATGTGTCACAAATCTTTTATGTTTTCATATCCGCGTAATTTGATTGAGGTGCAAGTTAGCACATTTATGAAGAATCTCCTTTCTCCTTTTCCCCTCATTAGCAGTGCAGAAAATAAGCTTGCACCTCTCCTCTCTCCACAACCAATTCAGAAAATTTAAAAGCCCAACTGCCATTCTTCTGAACTGCTGACGTTGCCGAGGTAGCTCAGCCTGGGAGAGCGCTCGACTCAATACTCTTGTGTTTGAGGGCGAAGCTGAAGACCGAGTTGTCGCCGGTTCAAACCCGGCCCTCGGCATCAATGATAAATCAGTGTACTCAGAGAACTTTATTCTTCAAAATAATTCCGAGGGTTGATGGAAATTTATCAAATCAGCTCTGTGCTTTGTCATGGTTTTCATGTTTCTGGGTGAGAAGCCGCGCGCTATGTGTTGTGTTCTTCGCATTCTTCGAATAGTATGCTTGGAACAGTTAACATGTCTGTGTCGGAAGCAGTTTGAATTCCTTGTGATCTGTTCCGAGAACCTGCCCAAAAGAGACTCCATCCGATTAGCCACAGAAAGATCGTAATGGGCAATAGTATAATGATAATTATTCGATTGCGTACACGCATGTTTCTATGCATCGTCAAGACGATGACCAATCATGTTTCTGCAATATGGGAAAATAACTTTTGTTAACATAAAGATATATCGTTGACTACTCAAACAGTCCACTTTCCTTCTGAAGATTGAAATCAAGCTTTAAAAACACAACATTCGCCAGTTCCAAATTGCGTTCGGAATTGAAACATTTCCGCCAAAATGCTCCAAAATCAAGAATCCACTTCGTGGAATGCAAATGATTAAACCTGTGTAACTGTTTTCTGTAAGCTTCATGCATATTAATAAACTAGAAAAGGGACAGTGCACGAGAAATCCCAGCCGCGGCTGCTTCAAATGTGGTCCTAGGTACATTATTTTGAAAAGATTTTAGAATAGGAAATAGACGAGTAGTGCGATTGGAAACGTCACTAGAAACGAGGGAATGACGTACTTGTAGACTTTGCCTAGTGGGCATTTGAAATAATCTGCTGTAAATGTGAAACATAGGTGCGTTGGCGCAATCGTGTATCCAAGGTAAGCGCTTATGTAGATCAAAGCTGCTACCTTAGGCGTAAAAGCCAGTATCCCAGCCAGAATTGAGACACTTATGGCAACGCCGCCTCCTGGTGAGCCAGTTAGAAGCCCAAGGACAGCAGGTGCAATGGTTAGCAGCAAAATAACATCGATGCTGCCGTTTGTTACAAGTGGTGAGAGGATACTGGAAATTCCTGCCTTAACCATTATGTTTCTTAATAGAAATGCACCGTAAGCTGCTAACGTGATTCCGTAGATTCCCCACGTTTTGAAAGGCTTCTTGAGGACCGAAAGGTCTAGTCTGGAAATAGCTGTTAAGACTATTAGTCCTATGAAAACAGCTATCACCACGTCAAAACCGCGTTGAGATAAACCTAGGCCAACAAGATCCAAGACTATGGTTACAATTATGGTTGCTAGAATCGGGGAGAATGCAATTAAAAAATCTCTGAGATCCGAGTTCACTTTGTCCTTTTCGCTTGGTTTCTTCCTATTCTTCAAGGTCGAGACTTTCCAGAAGCCAATAATGTATCCCACAGTTATCATGACAATAACAACAGGAATCTGACGTAGAATTATCAAAGGTATGCCTACTCCTGTAAGGAGTGCAGTCGTTATGATGGGAGGACTTAAAGGATAGACTGGGAATATGGTGTGTCTGAACCACAGGTTTACGTATGCTTTCCTATCTGGTTTTAGTTTAAGTTTCTCGGCTTCAAGCTCCACAAGTGGGGCTGACATTAGTGCTCCGCCCGCAACTGGGAGGAGCCCTATGACTGCTGGGAGGACGCCTAGCACGATCTTTGGGTTATTGATTAGCCTGCCTATGCTTTCGCTTAAGTTGTTTATGATCCCTGTTTCTTTATAGAGTTGGCTCAGTAGCATTATACCAAATGTCGCGAGCACAACTGAAATTGTAAGCGAATCAACACAAGTCTCATAAATTGCTGTTGGGATTTCTGTCCAGTCAACCGCAAGCAAAGCTAAAAGCAGAGCTGTTGCGTTCAAGACTATTCCAAGATTTACACGCTTGTACAACAATACCACAAGAAAGCAGAGTGCCGCGATGATTCCGATTGTCGGCCCAACGAATCCCAATGTCACGCTTCCTTTCTTGAACAATGCTTGGAAAAATCAAAGTATATGCCCAAGCTCTTAATACTTTTCCTTTATTAGCTGAGAAATTTTTGGATCTTTAACTAAGCTTAAGACACCAGATCAATCATATGGAAAAAAAATTTTGGGACAAAGGCTAGGCTTAGATGCTCTGTTCAGAAAAGGAAAATAGGAACCTCTGCAAGAATCTCATTTACTGGCGTATTATGTGCGGTCGTAGTCTAGCCTGGTCTAGGACATCAGCCTGCCACGCTGACGACCCGGGTTCAAATCTCGGCGACCGCACCAAAAACCTCACACACACAATAATTTTCTAGTTCAAATTCCGCTGGACGCACCAATATTTTTTAGGGGCTTATTCTTTCATTCTTTTATAAGTTCTTCCTTCTTGACGCTTCCATAAAATCGCACTCACTGACTTGTTGTGTACGCGTATTTGTTTTTTGTTTATGAACTCACGTTGAAAAGCCTTCTCTTAGAATCGAAAGCCCCAAATCGTTGATGGGATAAGCGATTCCTTTAGGCGTTTCACCGCAACGCTTATCTAGCCTTAGCAATGTTTCCTAGAAAGAGCGTGTATAGTTTGAGTGAAGGCGTAATTGGAAGAAGTCGGCCTCAACCTGTTAATGTTAAGATCAGCGAATTGACCCCAAATTCCAAAGCGGTAAACGTAACTGCAAAGGTCGTGTCTAAGGGCGAAGTGCGAAGCACCACAAGCGGCGGTGATTATACGGCGCATAGAGTTGTAGACGCGTTGGTCGGGGACGAAACCGGTTGTATTTACTTGAACCTTTGGGACGATAATATCGACAAAGTCAACGAAGGTGACACCCTTAACATCAAAAACGGCTACATAAACCTGTTCAGAGGCTACATGCGGCTAAACATAGGCCGGTACGGAAGCTTCGAAACTGTCAAAGAATCCCAAACAAAAGAAGTAAACACCGAAAACAACCTCAGCAGCAAACAGTATGAACAAGAAAGGCGCTTCGGAAGATACGGCGGTGGTAGCGGCGGCGGTTACGGAGGCGGGCGGCGCGGATACGGCGACAGACGAAGCGGCGACTATCAAAGAAGAAGATACTGAAAACACAACAAAGCCTAGAATAATCTTTTTTGGGCTATCCTAACGTCATTGGAACTTGCCCTGAGAGATCGATCAGTAAACTATACAATAATCCCAGACGAAAACTACACATACCTTTACTTCATCTACAATCATTCCACAAAAACTGTGAAAATAATAGTGACACAATGATCGATCGATCGCATCGCAATTCCTAGGGTTAGCAAACGCCGAGCGTATGAAAAACGCGCCATCTTAGGAAGAAATATCGGTCAATTCAGACCTGAAAGTAGAAATCGCAGACGCTAAAAATGATTCCATAAGTGAGATGTTCTATTCGCTGTTAGAGGAATATTAAAAGCATTGAAGAAAGGTGGCATACTCATCATGGGCGCCTTTGTCAATTGATGCGTCAGCCATTTCAGGATCTCTTGACGGAGGTAGGTTCATGAAGGCAAGGTTAAAGGCATGAAGGAAGTGGGTGTTTTTGAACCCTTCCTTTACAAGATTGCCACAATTCCATCCCCTTTCAAAACCTCTAAACGGTCCTCTCACAGAGGCTTTTCACTTCTCTTTTTGCGAGGCTTATGCAGTATGAAAGTGTGGCCTCGAACATCGATTAGGGTGGATTCTGTTTGTTGAGCTGTTTTTAACGCGATGTCTTTGGCGCTCTCATCCTTAAGCGCGCTTTTCAATATTTGGACTTTCACTATTTTCCTTTTCTCCAACTGCCTAGAAATTTCATTCATCGTCTGCGGCGACGCCCCCTCCTTACCAACCCATATTGTTGGCTTCTCTAAGCTTAGCTCACGTTTCATTCGATTTTTCGCCTTGGACGATATCATGTTTCCTCCCGTTCCTTCAGTCCTTGGTTAAACCATTTACATCCAAACAGTACACAATATCATAGTTTATTAAATATATGATCTCAGTTTGACCACCAGCTTTCTCTGTTCCTTCAATGGCTTTAGTAACAAGCTTACAACAACAAAAACCAAGAAAATCATCATAAAAATCGTTATTCTTCTTTTCACAAATTTAGATTTCATAAAACAGCCTAAATTTGAGAAATATATAAGTGTATAGGTCTTTGTGTGCTATTCATCCTATTGCTAAAGATCGTCTATATCACGTTCAAACAAAAGCCCATGATTGACTTCAACTCAGTCAAATTTAGGTCGACACAGTTATCCCACGTTTTCCTGAAAATCTGAAACACTAATATGGAATGCATTTTACTTCCCCATGGATTCTAAACCTCGTCCCACAAGTTCCTCCAAAATCCAGTAGAAGATCCTCATGACTAAAAGTACAATCCCAATCAGTAGCACGTACACGCCAACTTGAGCCACGGTAAAAGCATCGAAAGCTTTGCCGGCTATGTACAATGGAAAACCGACGCACAGACAGGCCAAACCCAAAATGGTCATAACTGACAGGATTCGCTCCATCAACAAGGATACTGGCATCCGTCTCTCAGTTGCCATGTTTCTCATTTCGATCTCTTGTTCAAATCAATAAAAGCTTGTCGAAGGACGTACCTACAGAAACATACCCAGCAGCATTTTCATTCTTTGCAATATTCTTAAATTAGGCTTTGAAATAGGCTTTCGTATGCATGAATGGGCTTTGGCTGAAGCAGTTATTTCTGCGGCTTCTGAAACAGCTGAAACAGAAGGTTTGAAACAAGTTACAGAAGTGAAAATAAAGGTCGGCGAATTGCAGCAGATAGAACAGGACGTATTGGAATTTGCCCTTTCACAGCTTAAAACAGCTAGATTCAAAAATGCAAAGTTCACAATAGAGAAAGTCAAAGCCAAGCTGAAGTGCAGAGTCTGCGGTTTCCAATGGGTATTCAGCAAAGAAGAATTGGATAGAAACACCGCTGAAGCCATACATTTTGTGCCAGAAATAGCGCATACATATGTCAAATGTCCCAAATGCGGCAGCCCAGACTTCGAAATCCTTGAAGGACGCGGAGTCTGGCTTGAAAGCATAAAAGGAACGAAATAGCCATGGTTGACCCGCGAACCAGCATAATCAACGAAAGAATGAAAAGCATCCGCAACATCATAGCTGTTTCAGGCGGCAAAGGCGGTGTCGGCAAAAGCCTAGTTGCTTCAACACTGGCCCTGATCCTTGCCAGAAAAGGGCGCAGAGTGGGTCTATTCGACCTAGACTTCACTAGCCCGTCCACCCACATTATACTCGGCATTGAAGACATAAAGCCAAAAGAAGAAAAAGGCATAATCCCACCAAAAGTCCTTGGCTTACAATACATGTCAATAATCTACTATTCAGGCGATTACGCCACGCCACTGCGAGGCGCAGACGTGTCAAATGCATTGATAGAACTGCTGTCAATCACCAGATGGGAACAACTGGACTATCTAATCTTAGACATGCCACCAGGAATCAGCGACGCAACCCTCGACATGATAAGGCTAATAAAAAACATAAAATTCCTCATAGTCACAACGCCTTCACAACTCGCTTTTGAAACCGTGAAAAAACTAACAAGCCTACTGACATCACTAAAAATCCCAGTGATAGGCATCATAGAAAACATGAAAATGAACCAGCCTCAGGCCATACAGAAGCAAACCCAAAAATTAGGCCTGATCTTTCTAGGAGAAATCCCATATGACACAAAAATAGAAGAAACCCTAGGAAACACAAACCAACTTCTAAGAACAACCTTCGCAAAAAAAATAGAGCACATGGCCTCAAAAATGTAAAGCCTCAACATGAACCCGGTGGGCATGCAGAACACTCTAACAATTCATTACACATCACATCCCGCAAAATTTGAAAGCCCAATCTTCCTCAGCATTCCAACAGAAAAGGAAGATATTTGCGGAAGACGTCTCAAACGTTGAATGCGTTAGAACCAAAATGCGAGCCCCTTGAAATAACAGGCTTACAAGCACACGCTCTTCCTGGGGTGAAAAAATAGACGGCGGTAGCGAACTATAACAGGTCGAACGACCCTTAAAGTTCTGACAACCCCATGCGGGGCGGGCTCTTCATGACCTGACAGAAGAGCAACAAAGGACAGAGATTCTGTGACACTTCAAACATGAATTTGTCACAGGTTGAGGTGCGCGTGCGAAGGTGTAACGGAAAAAGGCTCAGTAGGTAAAGCCGAAAGTTAATATGTAAAGTCTTTTATTTGACAACTAAACATAACCAGTAGAAAGGTGACTCTCATGTTCAAACTCAAAGTAGCCGACGCTAGACTCCTGAGAGACATGATCACATCCATCTCCATACTCGTAGACGAAGCCACATTCAAACTAGACCCAGAAGGCATAAAGCTGCGAGCAATGGACCCATCACGCGTCGCCATGATCGACTTTGAATGGCCAAAAACAATTTTCGAAGAATACACCTGCACGGAGCCGACAAAAATGTGCATAAACATAACCGAACTGCTGAAGCTGCTTAAAAGAGCCGGCAAAGACGAACCATTAGAGCTGTCCCTTGACGAAAAAACCGCACGATTACAAGTCGCGATAGCTGGAAAATACACCCGCAACTTCACAATGCCAACGCTTGAAGCTTCAGAAGAGGAAGTGCCAACCCCCAAGATTACCTTCAACGTCAAATTGAAAGCCACAACTGAAGGCCTAAGCCAAGCGATCGGAGACGCTCAGCTTGTAAGCGACCACGTGAGAATCGAAGCAGACCCTGAAAAAGTGGTCTTCAACGCCGCAGGCGACCTGATGGGAGCAATAATAACCCTGCAAAAAGGAAGCGACACCCTCCTTGAACTAGAAGCCAAGGAACCCCAAAAAGCCACCTTCAGCCTAAGCTACCTGACAGAAATAATAAAAGCAGCATCCGCAACATCCGACATCGCAACCCTCGAATTCTCAACAGACATGCCCATAAAACTCGACTTCCAACAGATAAAAGAAGGAAAACTAACCTTCTACCTAGCACCGAGGATCGAAACAGAATAACGTGAAAAACAAGATGCAAGTGACCGCGACAAAATTCACGAAAAGCGACTTGGCAAAATACCCTTTTCTCAAAGAAAACACGGAATACGTGAAAACACTAAACTTGAAGATAGAAGACCTGATAAATCCGGAATTTGCGAAAATCCTCGAACGCGCCGAAGAAAGAGTCGAAGAAGCAATCCTTTACACATCTGTCAGCAGAAAAACACGCAACGACGAAATCGAGATACTATCTTTTCCAGTAGCAATAATGTTAACAATCGCAACTCAAAACTCCTTCATCAAAAAAAGATACGCTCTAGCAGAGGCAAAAAAAGTATACGAGGACCTGAAGCTTGAACGTAAAGAAAGAATTCTGGCAATCGCACAAAATTTGGGATGGAAGCTCGCAATGAACAGTGATGCCGGAATACCTTACGAATTCACACTTAACTTCACAGACTACCTAAGGAACACAACCTATCTGAGAGACAAAAAATGGAAACTCGTTAACCGCCTACTATCAAATGGAAGAGTCTACCTAACGAGAAATGAAGCTGCAAGGCTGTTGAGCGAAGAAGTCCGCAAAAACATTGAAAAACGACTGGACACAAAAGAAGTACCAAAGTTTCCGCCTAAGATAATGCAAGTGTCGGAGAAGATAAAGAAACTGTCTGTAGAAAAAATAGGCAAAACTGAAATGGAAGGCTTCCCCAAAGCCATGGTGCAAGCAGCTTTTCCACCGTGCATAGAAGCATTATACCGGGCATTCTCGTCTGGCCGGCACCTTTCACACATAGGCAGATTCACGCTGACCTCATTCCTCATAAACATCGGAATGCCCCCGGAAAACGTAATCGAACTTTTCAAAAACATATCAGACTTCAACGAAAGAATGACCCGTTACCAAGTTGAACACATAGCAGGAGAAAGAGGTTCAAGAACACGGTACATTACCCCAAAATGTGACACGCTGAAGACTCACGGTGTCTGCATAAACCCAGATAACCTTTGCCAAAAAACACGACATCCGTTGGGATACTACCGAAAAAAACTCGCAAGCTCAAAGTAAAAAGAGTCAAACCTTATATGCATCTATGATGTAACAGTCAAAAGTTTAATATTGACAGTGACACAAATCAAATCCCCCTAGTAGGAATGTCGAAAAATGAATTATAAGGAGAATGTAAGTCTCAAAAACACTGAAGGAGACTTGCACGCAGAATCTGAAATCGGGATAATACTGCCCACGTATTGCGAAGCTGTAAATATCGGAAACTTAATCAATGATATTGAAAACCTAGACCTTGACCTTCGCATATTGGTTATTGATGATTCTAGCCCTGATGGAACGGCCGATGTTGTTCGAAAACTGCAAAAGAAATTCGGGAACATTCTACTTTTTGTAAGATCGAAAAAGTCGGGGCTTGGAACAGCAATAACAGATGGTTTCAAAATACTTCTATCATTGAAGAATTCTCCAAACTACATAGTCACCATGGACGCAGACTACTCACACAATCCTAAAGACGTTCCCCGCGCAATCTCCGCTGCGAAAAAAGGAAAGGGCCTCGCAATAGGCAGCAGATACTGCAAAGGAGGCGGAGTGGTGAAATGGAGCATATTCCGCCGCGTGACAAGCCGAGTAGCTAACACGCTGGCCTTTCTCTTGGTAAGAGCAAGAATTCATGATTATACAAGCGGTCTACGATGCTACTCAACAAAACTCGTCAAGGAAATGGTTTCAGACTTGCACAGTGAAACCTATGAAATACAGATAGAAACCATACGGCAAGCTTGCAAAAGAGGATTTGACGTAAGAGAGTTTCCGATGACCTTCGTGAATAGAAAAAACGGAAAATCAAAGCTTTCCCCAAACGAAATTAAAGAGTTTACATCATACATCCTGAAAATCAAGCACACACGCAACTAGCCCTCTTAGAAACCAAGCCAATTCTATGGCAGCACAGCTCGTTTTCCAACTTCATGATTCACACTCAAGACAGCAGATTCATAAGTAATTAATACAATCCTTACCGAACTTTTTGACAAACTCATGATGTGACATACGGTTGATTCCCATTGTTGAGGACGGATTTCGCGCTCGTTACTTCTGAACCAGTCTCCCTATTCAAAGTGATTATCGGAATATGCGCCTACAACGAAGAAAGCAACATCGAACGTCTCCTTCAAAACCTTCTCTCAGAACAAAATCTACCAGAAAAACACAAGATCCTAGTTATCTGTTCCGGATGCACTGACAGAACACCACAGATCGTGAAGAAATTCCAAGAAAAAGATGCGAGAATTGAGCTGCTTAATGAAAATGTTCGGAAAGGAAAATCTAATGCCCTTAACAAAATCTTCAACATAACCCGAGCTTATGGTGAACTGTTGATCCTCGTGAACGCAGATGCCTTGCCTGGAAAAGGCAGTATAAACAAGCTTGTCTCCAAGCTTGAAGCCTGCAATGCGGGCGCGGTTTTTGCCCAGCCAGTTCCTCTCAAAGACTCTCGGGGAACCTGTTACGGAATTGCACGCGTGATATGGCGCTTACACCATATAATCTCACTAAGTGAAACACCCAAGTTATCGGGAGAACTATGCGCAATACGCGTTGGCTGCCTTGAACAAATTCCTGAAAATGTTGCTACAGATGAACCTTACATCGAGAGGGCAATCCGTAGGCAACATAAGCATGTGCTCTATGTCCCGGAGGTCTTGGTGTCCATAAGGTGCCCAACAAACATTATGGATCTGCTAAGACAGCGCAAACGAATATGGATTGGTCACATCCAATTGAAGAATTCAACCGGATACAAGGTTTCCACCTCAAGCTTCAGAAACATTCTGAAAGCCATCTCCGCCCTTAAGCCGAGGGAGATGCTATATATTTTACCAGGAGGATTCTTGGAAATAATTACCTATCTTCAGGCTCGAATTGCTTTCAACAAAGACACTATTCCATACGTTTGGGAACCAATAAGAAGCACGAAAATCTCAGAATAACTAATGGCGAAATCTCCTTGTTCAAGAAGAACTGGGCACGCGTAGAATTTAAGAATATGAATTTCAGAAAAGAACTAACCATTTCTTGCTTTTTCTGTTATCGTTTGTTCATAGATAGTTTCCAATTCGTTGACAACATTTTTCCATGTATACTTTTTAACCAGTTCAAAGGCGTTTTTGACGAGGCCCTCTCTCAGTCGGTGGTCTGTTAATACTGCATAAACAGATCTAGAGATCTCGTTAGATGTGGGTTCTTTCAGGAACCATGCATTTACTCCATGGCTTAAGATGTCCCCTGGTCCTCCGGAAGGAGAAGCAATTACTGGAATCTTGCTGCACATCGCCTCAAGCATGCTTAAGCCAAAGCCTTCGTATGAAGAGGGCAGCAGGAAAAGGTCAGCAGCAGAATAAAATTCAAGGAGCCTTTCCCTTGAAACATTCCCTGTTATGACGAGTGAATGCTCAACTTCAAGCTTCTTGGCAATGCCTAAAAGCTTGTTTACATAATTTCCATAGTCTGGCCCAACTATGACAAATTTTGCGTGAGGAAAATCCTTCAAGATGATGGGCATTGCCTCAATGATCTTTTCGACTCGTTTGTTCCAGTCTATTCTTCCAACATAGAGTAATATGGGGCCATCTGTGTTGAAGTCTTCAAGAATCTTGTTACTCAGTTGAAGATTCGCATATTCTTCGACATTGACGCCGTTTGGTACAGTAACTATTTTGTTTGCTGATGCACCGACTTGTAAGAGTAGCTGCTTGTTATGTTCACTTAATGCAATAATTTTGTCAGAGAAATCAAGAAGTAAACGGCCGAAGACATGATCAAAAATCGATTTTGCCAATCCATTGACGAAAGACCTAGTGGGATAAATCCCATGGGGGGTAAGCACCGACGGAACATTTCTAACTTGGGCAAAATAGACGGCATTAAAAGAGCTTAAACATCGATAACCATGGACATGAACTACGTCTCCTCGAAGCCGAAGAAAACATTTCAGAATTTCTGGTATAAACCAAGACTCTCGAAGCATTTTCGGCATGAAGAGCGGAAACCGATAAACATGTATGCCCTCCATAATCTCAGTTTGCAAAGGACAAATCTGCCCATCTGTCTCATTAGACGTTACGACTGTTACGTTATGACCCCGCCTTACAAGTTCGAGAGAAATCTGGTAAACGTGCTCTTCCACGCCGCCGATTGCGGGGCGAAAGCGGGGTACAACTTGAATTACATGCATGTTTAATCTCTCGTATTGAGCATCCAACGTTATAACTACTGTTACTTTAGGCAAGCAGCATTTAAAATTTCTTCGTAACGCCTAGAAAGAAAAGTCCAGTCGAATCTCTGCTCAACAGTCTTTCTAGCATTCTGCCCCACCCTTGTAGCGAGCTTTTCAGAATTCAATATCATTTCCAACTTGCGCACCCATTCCTCAATATTATCCGGGTCTGCAAGAAAACCGTTTTGGCCATCCAGAACCACTTCCTCAATTCCGCTCACCCTGCTTGCGACTACAGGTTTTCGCATAGACATTCCCTCAAAAAGCTTCAATGGACTTGCAGCGTGGGAAACCTCGTTGTTGGGGAACGGAATTAATACAACATCCGCAACTGCCAAGATAGCGGGCACTTTTTCGTAAGGGATCTCACCGAAAGAAATCAGGTTTCCTCTTTGAACGGCACTTCCTTCGCCACTCCCAACAAGCAGAAACTTGACATCCAAATTCTTTGTTTTTGCCATGTCACAGAGCCTTAGTATTATATTTATCCCAGCCCACCCATCCAATCGTCCACAGTAGACGCATAATTTCCCATTGCTAAGGTGTAGATCATTCTTCAGTTTAGCAGCGTTAGATTCATTTGAGTCAAAGCTTTTCGTGTCAACGCCATTTGAGATTACTGCAACTTTTCTCTCTGATACACCCAACGAAGTTGCATAATTCTTGATGAAACGCGTCGGCGCAACTATCGTGTCTGAGTTTTTAACGATATAATGTTGAATCAGAACAAGCAGTTTACCCGTAAAGCTGTCTTTTTTCAGATTGAGAAGAGCACCGCTGTATTGGGCTATTAGATCATTGAAGTCCACAGCAACAGGTTTCTTACACAACTTTCCTTCTAGAAACCCAAGTAAACCGGTGTAAGGGCTAGGATAATTCAGCACAATAACATCAGGGTTTATCTTTCTCAGGACCTTTACGGACTTCAAGAACACTGAGAGAGCAGTAAGAAAATATGCTATGATCAGTGAACGCTGCCACAGCAAAACAACTTTAGGAGAAATCGCAATCAAATGTCCGTTAATGCCCTCGCATTTGACTGTGGAATACCCCTCTCGCGAGCGAGTGTTGGATTTGTATCCGCTTCGTGATAGTTTATCGCGCAATTCTCGGAACGGAGGAAAAACGACGAAATGCACTTCATGCCTATCAGACAGACGTCTCATAATCTCAAATATTCTTCTGTCACTCCCTAGTTTAGGTGGCAAGTACTCTGCGAAGACTAAGACCTTCATTTCTCTCGTCCCAACATGTTTCGTCGTTATCCTTTATAGTTTTCTGGTGCATTGAAAATTGTTAAACAAGGTTTAAGATTTTCTTCATAATTCAAAGCAGTATTTCCGTCGACTAGGCTTACACTGACTATTTCGCATTGAAATCGCTAACCTTTTAAGAGCATCCGTTTTATTTAAAAACCACGGGAAAAATGGATGTTATTGTTGATATCTCAAGTGCTCTTCTTTATGTCTCTTTTAATAGTGAATGGTGAACCCTTCAGAGTTGCTTTCCTTCGGCGTCTTCGGTTGTTTTCTGACTTGGATTTTATCCAAATCTGTATTCTTGACATTTTTCTCGGGGGCTTTATTTTCTATGTGCTTTCGATGCTGCCCTTTCGGCTTTTCAGTTTGGCTGTCACTGCTGGGTTCACCGCGTTCTGCTTCTTTTCTTGCATCTACATTCACTTCAGAACCTTGAAGGCCTTGACAAGGCCAAACGAACTTAGATCTTCCTTACTGAAAAACAAAAAAGTATCCTTGGATTACGCGATTGTTTTTGCGATGTTCTTTTTCCTTCTTATTATGCACCTTGTTTCTTTATCCAATTTTGTCCTTGGCGGCATATTCGATGAATCTATACATTCCCTGAAGGTTGAGGTCATTTTAGAGAATAACTACGTGCCTTTGACTCTGCAACCTTATCTTCCAGAGGGAGTAATATACCCACAAGCTTCACACGTAATCTTCGCTTTTGCGTACTACATGCTGAACTTTACAGTTCCTAAAGCCGTATTTTATGTGACCATCCTTTTCAAGTCGCTTTCCGTGTTTGGTGCATACTTTTTGGGCAAGAAACTCAGTTCCAACCGGATTTACGCGTTAACCTTAAGCTTTGTTTTTACCTTCGTTTCCAGCTGGCCCTTGTATGTCTCTTGGGGAAGTAACCCTTTTCTTGTAGGTTTTCCCTTGTTCCTTGTTGATCTAGGGCTTTTTTTCCCTCTTGTCCGCAGTAGCACAAAAAACAGTTTTGCTGAACTTGCAGCCGTTGGCCTACTATTTGGTTTCGCGGGCGCTCTGATTGTTTCATATGTTCAAACTCTGATAGTTGTTGCGTTTTTTGGCCTTATCTATTGGGCTGTTAAGAGACGTAATTTCGCGTATCGTAAACTTGCTGAATTTTTCACAGTACTCTTATTCAGTTTAGTTCCTCTAATACCCGTCTTGTACAGATTTTTTGCCTTTTATCAGTATCCTGGGCATAACATCGGCCTTCCTGCAGAGTTTGCGGGATATCAGACCACCAGACTATCATTTGCTATGACCCAAGCATTGCAGTGGGCTTTTGATAATCTATCTCCTCATTTCCTGATCAGGTTATTGATCATCTTTTTCATCGCTAGTCTAGCTCTATTGCTTTGGAAACTAAGAGACTACGAGGATCTGAAGCCGATCATCGCTTTTGCTCTAACGGTTTTTGTCTCTTCGACCCTACTGTCCTTTGTATCCTTCTTTCTTTCCACCGACTTGGAGGTTATATCTTGGGGACACCAAGGCATACTCATCGCAGTTTCATTGTGCATTCTTTTGGTAGCTTTTTACGCAAAAATAGTCAAGATCTGCAATAGTTTCAACCTCCAACGTGTATCCAAGTTCTTCTCAAAAAGCTTCTATCCAAATGTGTTGCTGGCAACTATAGTTTTAGCATCTCTAAATGCTCCCTTTGTTTACTACAGACTTTTCATGGACCCTCAAGTTCTTGGAGGTGCGTACAGAATTTTTGCTGTCACAACTTCAGATGATTACAATTTGATGACTTGGATGAAAGCGAATCTGTCATCTGATGCTGTAGTTCTTGTCAGCCCATATGAATCCGGCTTGTTTATACCGGCAATTTCGCATCACAGAATAGCCTTCCCATATTCAGGAAGCGCGTTCACCCCCTCCTATCAGACTTTGGTAAACCTGACTCGTAAAGACGTGCTAAATGAAACCACATACGACCTAATGCTTAACCTCTCTATATCCCATGTTTTCGTGGGATCCGATGCTGCTTATTGGTGGTTTGAAAGGCAGAAATGGAATCCCCTGCTTTTTCTTGGAAATCCAAACTTTAAGCTGGTGAAAAACTTTGGTCAAGCTTACCTGTTTCAATTTGACTATGCTTATCCGCACGTAGTGTTCTTTGATGATTTTGAGCATAAACGCTGGGATGAGAATGGATGGCGTGCATACTTAAATGGCAACGGCGTCGGAAACGTGACAGTAACGAATAGCTCGGCACATGGTCTTGGCGGATGTTTGAAAATGACCTCTCAAGCCTCATATACTGTAACAGAACTAAAGCATGCAAGTTATACTCAACGAGAAATTTTCGTGCAGAACGATTCAGATGTTAAGCTTTCATTTTATCTAAGCGCCAATGAAGGTTTTCATGGTAAAGACACCTTTGCAGTCATAGTCTCCAATGTTTACCGCAACCAGACTGTAATGGTTGCGACTCCAAATGGAATTTTTGAACATTACTCGCACACTGCACTATTAAATGCATCTGAGGGCTTCTTCAACTTTGATCTGAGCACCTTGTGGACGCAAGCTTACAATTCGTACCCGCCCAGTCATCTTATTTTGGAGCTTGTAAACTACGACACTGACGGCATCAAAAATGTCGCTTACCTCGATAATATTACAATTACGTCCACACCAATCACTTAGCGCTTCGAATATATGAGGACAAAATATGAAAAGGCCAAAGGTATCAATAATAATCCCTACCTATAATTCAGGCGAAACTCTCGCATGTTGCCTCAAGAGCGTGTGCGATCAAACTTACTTCCCAATTGAGGTCATAGTTGTTGATGGCCTGAGCAGTGATGATACCATAAGAATAGCAGCAGAATTTGGGGCTAAGGTTATACAGCAGAAATCCACTCCTGCCTTAGCCAGAAACATAGGCATCGCTAATTCAACTGGCAAATATGTACTTTTAATTGACTCAGATCAAGTCTTAACCCCATCAGTAGTTGAGGAGTGCGTCAAGAACTGCGAAAGCGGAAACGCGGAGATGGTGAGAATTCCCGAAGTTTTCATCGGAAAGAACTTCTGGGGTTCTTGTTCAGCAACTTGGAAGAATTACTATTGGAAGGTGGAGCAAAAATACAGGGCGGACACAAATATTCTATCCGGTGAACCACGCTTTTTCCTAAGAGAACAAATAGCCCTTGTAGGGATGCTTGACCCTACACTGTTGTGGGGTGAGGATTACAACCTCTATAAAAAACTAAAAAAAGTAGAAACAAGGGAAGTTTTATGTAGATCTAGACTCTACCATTACGAAGCACGCTCAGTTAGAAAAATAGTCACCAAGAACCTACTCTACGGAAAATCCATGCCAACTTTCATGCACCGCTCTAAAGAAGGACAAGTACTCTCTCTCGTCATTATGCATTCTTTACTGACTCTAGGAGAAATTCTAAGTGACTCTACTGAAAAACCTGCCATAATAGTAGGATGTACTTTCCTTTTAGGCTTGAAAGCATTTGCAATGATGGTCGGTTTTTTGACTAGTTTAGGTTAGAAACGAAACGTTTTTTATGCCTTGATCGGATTTAGAGGTGAGCAGACTTGGATTCGATCACTTTTATACAAAAAATGTTCCGTGAACACTATGCAAAAGGTTTCATCTTGAGCGAGAATCTTCCGATGATTGAAAAGCGCGAATTCGGTTTTGTTTCATTTGAAGGGTGGATGCTTCGCCATAGAAGCTTCAAAAATAAAGAGGAATTAGCCTCTTTTTTGCGCGATTCTGTCCCACGGGATGCCTACTTTTCATGTGCTTATTATGAGGAGCCCGAGGCTGAAATGGACAAGAAAGACTGGTTGGGCGCAGATTTAATCTTTGACATTGACGCTGACCACATTCCGACACCTTGTGACAAAGTTCATGATGAATGGACATGTGGCAAATGCGGCTTTGCAGGAAAAGGAGTTGTACCTGAAAATTGCCCCGCCTGCGGAGGTGAAAAGTTCGACGACAGCACATGGCCATGCGAGGTTTGCTTGGGCTCTGCAAAGTCCGAAACCATAAAGCTTCTGGACATACTAATGAAGGACTATGGTCTCTCTCAAAAAGAGATACGTTTGTTTTTTTCAGGGCATCGTGGCTATCACGTGCACGTTGAAGGCGAATCTGTTAAGAGTCTTGATACAGTTGCCCGTAAAGAAATTGTTGATTATGTCTGCGGGTTGGGCTTTGATCCTGCTTTTCACGGCCTGAATGAAAATGGTTTGAAAAACTTGGACTTGAAGGGTTCCGGCTGGCGTGGACGAATTGCCAGAGGAATATACAATCTCGTTCTTAATGCTAAACCAGAGGATTACAAAAACATGGGGCTTAAGAGAAATATTATCGAGGCGATAACAAAAAATAAAGAGGCAATTCTGAGGAACTGGAATGCATCAAAGCCGTTTGGGGCGATCAAAGGGGTAGGCTCTGAAACGTGGAAAAAAATCGTAGAGTATTCCGCAAAATCTCAATCTGCCAATGTGGACACGGTTGTTACAACCGATATCCACCGTTTGATCAGATTGGCCCGAACATTGCACGGCAAGACGGGTTTAATAAAGATCGAGTTTCCAGTTTCAAGAATAGATGACTTTGATCCACTTAGAAGCGCGATAGCTTTTAAAGGAGGTACGGGAACCGTGTTTGTTTCCAATGCACCTGAATTTAGGCTGGGAGACCAAACATTTGGCCCTTACAGAAACCAAAAAGTTGAGTTGCCAACTGCCGCAGCTGTGCTGCTTTTGTGCAAAAGAAGAGCAGAGGTCGTAGATTAGGATGTACCACGAACTATGTGAGGTTTGGAAACATGAGCTTGAAAGTATCGAGCTGGGAAAACTTCCACCAGACTTTTACGCTAGAGTTGCTGATTATGCAAGAAAACTTCGAGAAGAAACCAGAATGCTGGACAAAAGGACTGTAAAGGCAATTCTTTTCAGAAAAGAAACGCAAAACGTAAAACGCATGGTTCGTGAATTGATCCAGGCACGTTACCGAAAAATAATCAGCAAATTAACTAAGGGTGAAGAAATCCCCCATGATGTTTTGACAGTTGAGGAAGAAGAAATCTACGTGAGGATTTCGCCCTTTGCGGAGGCGATGTCGAATTTTGCGACGGAAATTCTTCGAGGGCACTCGCCTAAGGTCAGCGTTGAGCAAAAGCATAAAAGAACGACCTTGCGCTTCTTGAAAGATGTTCCTGCAATAATTGGTGCAGACATGAAGGCTTATGGCCCTTTCAAGGCTGAGGATGTTGCATCTTTGCCTATTGAGAATGCTAAGATTTTGGTTAAGCAGAGTTTAGCTGAAAAAGTTGAGGTTAACTAGTTAATATTGAATCTTTTGTAACCGTTGCGTTTCCTCTGATTCTTCCCCAGAGTGCTCGGCTTCCGATTATTACCAGTGGATAAAAGGTTATCCATGTAATGGAGTATAACTGACCATAGTAATCGTGAAAAATCATGGCATCAGCAAAACCACTATTGATTGCGATTATGAAAATGGTGACTATCCTCAGAATATTGATGAAATATGTGACTGCAGCACCGATCGTAAAATAGACTATTCTCTGCTTCCATGAAATGGCACTGTTCTTCAGGAACAACAAAATTGTTACAGTATAAATTAGTAGGCTCTCAACGCCAGCACAAGGCCAAGCTATTGCAGTTTGACCTGAAGATCTTCCACTTGAATCCCAAGCTTCCAAAACAGGCGCACCTTGAAAAAATCCCGACCAGCTCGTTTGATAACCCATCAAATTTAGAACGTTTGCTGCAAGCCTCGCTGTGGTCGGGACAATGATCTGAAAAGGGGTGAAACTCCCTTGCGGATATACATTGTCTATTGTGTATATCATTCCGATGACTCCTAAGAAAAGTGTGGAGATTGAATGTGTCTTCAAGCCGCGGATCCCGTATCTTAGTAGGATTATGAGAATGAAGAGCGCCGTAAAAACCAAATACTCTGTTGAAAGCGGCATTACACTTGCCCAAGGGATTTCATTTTTACTTGCTAGGTCAACAATCAGAGCATTTAATCCATAAAAGTTAGCAGCAACAACGTATATGGTAGGCAGTATAAGGGCTAAAATGAAAGCAATAGTCCGTACAGACCGTAACTTCATGATCTGCCTTGATTGAAGTTCCTCCCAGCTTAAAATTGTCTCTAAAGAAACCAGCCAGAGAAAGAAAACGTAGAAAATTCTGCCTTTCCACGTTTTCTCGAAGACCATAGGATCTAGAAAATACAATATGACAGCGGGTAAAATGAATGAGAACAAAGGCAAAAACTTCACTAGAATGTTGGAGATTTCGCTAACCGTCAAGGGATTCTTTGGCATTCAGCAATTCTCCATGCCCTAATTGTCGTCTTCACTTTAGTTGTCTAGTCACCAAATAAAGTAATATTTGTAAAGGTTTTGAAACTTCTTGCTAATAAGGTGTTCTGAGAAATAGCGAAAAAGTATAAGAGGATGTGTGGTTTTCTTTATGCAAAGCTGGTCGTGTCCAAGGTGAATGTTCCTAAAGAAATTAGGACGTATTGTCCGAAATGTAAGCAGCATCAAGCTCACACGGTCACTCTTTACAAGGCTGGAAAGCGGAGAGCCTTAGCTAAGGGCGAACGCCACCATGAGCGAGAAAAGAGAGGCTATGGCGGGCAAAAGTATCCTCTTCAAAAAGAGTTTTCAAAAACGACCAAAAAGCAAACCTTGAAGTTGAAGTGTAAGGTGTGCGGTTACACAAGGCATAAAGATGGGATACGACTAAGAAAATTAGTCATAGCGTAAATGTTGAGGTAAGTAATTATGGCCGAATGGGAAAAGCTCATTCCAAGACCGAGAAGCAGTTTCGTCCGAGTGAAATGCCTAAAATGTGGTAACGAGCAAGTGGTTTTCAGCAACGCGGTTAACAAGGTTAGTTGTAATGTTTGCGGAGCCGAACTTGCAGAAGCTTCGGGTGGAAAAGCAAAAATTAAGGGCGAAATAGTTGCAGTTTTTGAATAGGGATGAAGACCACAATGGCATTTAAGAAGCAGGAGTGGCCCGAACCTGGTGATCTAGTAATCGCTACTGTGGAAAACGTTACCGATTTTGGTGCTTACGTGAAGCTTGATGAATACGATAAGAAAGGGTTGCTCCACGTTTCTGAAATTTCTTCTTCTTGGATTCGGAACATTCGAGATTTTGTTCGTGAAGGACAAAAAGTTGTTTTGAAAGTTCTACGTGTTGATGCGGAAAAAGGACACATAGACTTGTCCCTTAGACGAGTAACGAAGAGAGAAAAAATCGAAAAAATAATGTCTTGGAAAAAGGAGAGGAAAGCAGAGGCTCTAATTCGAGGCGTCGCCGAAAAGACCGGGCTGTCGGTGGAAGATATCTATGCAAGGGCTGGGACACCTGTGGAAAATGAATTTGGGTTATACGAAGGCTTCGAAAAGGCTGTGAAAGAAGGGGCAGGTGTTCTGACAAAAATAGGCGTGCCCGAAGAAATTGCCAAGGCAATGGTTGAAGTCGGCCAGGAAAGAATACGGATTCCGATGGTTAAAGTGAAAGGTACGATTGAGCTTCGCTGTATGAAATCAAATGGAGTGAAAATCATCAAAGAAGCTTTTACAAATGCCAAGAAGACTGAAAAATCTGCCAGTACAAAGCTTCGTTTTTACGTTATTGCCACCCCAAAATATAGCATTGAGGTG
>Ga0315280_10000305_pt1 | contig 90747 bp, 70 predicted proteins | sample YL17G06_40_MG_FD_203697 | JGI IMG/M metagenome (GOLD analysis project Ga0315280, IMG submission 203697) | Sediment microbial communities from Yellowstone Lake, YNP, Wyoming, USA - YL17G06_40 | ecosystem: Environmental > Aquatic > Freshwater > Lake > Sediment | place: USA: Wyoming | collected...
ACCATCAGGGTGCCTGGATGTCATATATCCCAGATTTCGATTATAATCAACTCGGTATCGAATCCGGAGGTTCGCATGGACCTGAGAGTCCCCCGATTTCCCGGCAGGATCATCAGTTTTTTCATCGTCCTGGCCGGGCTTGCTGCGGCCGCCGCTGCCGAGGACTTCACCCTCGAGAACGGGCGGCTCAAGGCCGAATTCAACGACCGCGGCCTGGTCGCCCTGAGCGACGTCCGGACTGGCCGGAAGGTCGTTTTTTCATCGGACCCGGCCGGCGTGACGATCGGCGGACTGAGAATTTCCGTCGAGAACCTCGGGGCGGCCGAGGTCGAGACGAAGCCGGCCAAGCTGACCTACCGCTACGTCCGCGACCCCTACACGTTCGACGTCGCCTACGAGCTCCGGCCCGGCTGGGAGTTCCTTTCGAAGCAGATCGTCGTGACTTCGGCCGGGCGGTCCGCCTTCAGACTCAACGAAATTGCCCTTCTCGACTCGAAGCTCGACCGGCCCGTCCTCGACGAGCTCAAACTCGCCGACGGACGATGGGGATCGTTCTGCCGGTTCGGCGCACCCGAGTCCGCCTCCGGCGCTCCCGCCTGGGGCCTGTTCTTCGCCGTCCAGAACCCGTTCCTGGCCTGGAAACGCGACGGGCAGAGCGTTTCCGCCTCCTACGCGCCCGACATGGACTGGAGTCCCGACTACGGACCGTTCGCCTCGGACCGGCTCTGCATCGGGGTGTATGAGCTTTCGGGGGCGCGCTTCCCGGCCAAGGCCGTGCCCGAATGGAAGCTCGTCGCTGATTACGGAAAGCTCCTCTCCGACGCCGCGACGATCGACGCGAACGAGGTTGAGGCCCTGACGGACTGCGTCAAGGCCTTCCTCCTCTATTACCCCGCTCGCACCCGGGTCCACATCCCCTGGTGCGAGAACGACTACCAGATCGACGTCGGCACACCCGAAGGCGTCGAGGAATACAAGCGGATCATGGACCGGGCGGCCGAGCTCGGCGCGAACTATCTCCTCTACACGCCCGCGAACCGGGAGCTCTCCCGCCTCGAGGACAACGCCGATGCCTGGGGCTGGGAGAACGTCCTCTGGTTCGGGCTCGGCCAGAAGATCCGTAAGGGGGAATGGGACCCGGAGACGGACGACGTCCCAGCCGGCCTCAAGGCCATGCTCGACTACGCCGCCTCGAAGAACCTGAAGCTCATGGCCTACGCGTATCCCTCACTCGCTTTCCCCCAGAAGCCCGAATGGACGAAGTGGGCCGGGGACAAGCTCGGCGGTTATTCCGGCGCCGACACCGGCGTCCGCAGCTTCCAGGACTGGTGGATCGCGAAGCTCCTGGCCTTCCTCCGGCGGACGGGGGCGGCCGGCTTCTCCTTCGACCACTGGTGGATCGCCTACGACAACGCCTCGAGCAAGTACGCCCAGTGGTCCGGCTGCCGCCGGGTCCTCGAGACGCTGCGGCGCGAGGTCCCGGACATCGTCATCGACGGCCGCCAGCAGTACCAGAACTTCGGGCCGTGGACCTGGCTGGCCGGCTCCTACCCCCATCCAACGATGACCGATGAGCAGCCGGAGAGCTTCACCGCCTTTCCCGACCTCCACACCGACCGCGTCTCGGCCGACCGGCAGCGCTTCGCCGCCTGGACCTACAGGGTCGAGCGTTTCACACCGCCGGAAACGACACCCGGCTTCATGACCCACCAGTCGGAGCGGTCGGACGAGAAGGACGTCATGCGCCGCAGCCGTTTCCGCCCGCGCGACTGGGATTGTCTCGGCTGGAAGTATTCGGTCGTGTCCTCGATCGGCACGGCCCCGTTCAACCACGTCATCGACTTCATCCCGGCCCGCGACCCCGAGGAATTCAAGGCCCTCTCCGATGAGGACAAGGCCTGGTTCCGGCGCTGGCTCGACTGGACAGAAGAGAACGCCAAGTACCTCCACGCCTTGAGGCCGATCATCGGTCCGCCTATGGTCGGCCGGGCGGACGGCACGGCCGCCGTCGTTGAGGACCGCGGATTCGTCTTCCTCTACAATCCCAATCCGGGCCGGGTCGAGGCCCGCTTCCGGCTCGATGCCTCGATCGGCCTCGTCAAGGGGGAGCGATTCGTCGTCCGGGAGGTCCATCCGGAGGAGGGCAAGGTCCTCGGCTCGGCCGAGGGGTTCTGGAAGGCGGGGAGCGAGGTCGTCCTGTCCCTCTCCGGCGCCGACGCCCGCGTCTTCGAGATCTTCCCCGCCCCGGAGAAGCTCGAGGAACCGGTGCTCTTCAACGCCCCCGGCACCATCAGCTTCAGGAGCGGCCGGCTGGCCCTGACCGGGATTTCCGGCGAGCCGGGGACGACGGCCGAGGCGCTCGTCCTCCTCCCCGAGGGCAAGACCGTCCGGGCCCTCTCGGTCAACGGCGTCGCCTATCCCTTCAAGCAGGCGAAGAACCTTGTCCCGGTCACGGTCCGCTTCTCAGGCAAGGCCTTCGGCCGGCTCCAGCGGGTCGGCGCCTACGACCCGGATTTCACGGGCGGGACGGTCAAGGCGAAAGTCACCATCCCTGCCCGCATATTCAAACAGCTCGCCGACCGGAAAGCGAAGTGGCCCGTAACCTACACGGAAGACGATCTCCGGGCGCCCTGGCTCGGCCCGTGGCGCCTGCTCCTCTTCGCGGCCGTGGCCGAACCGCTCGAGACCATAGACATCACCGTCAAGATCGATGGGAAGCCCGTCGACGTCAGGAAAGCCTACAACAGCGTCTATCCGCACGAGGCCAGGCGGACGCACCTCGGAAGCTACGTCGACCTGTCCGGGCTCAAGCCGGACACGCCCTGCGAGATCGAGGTGACGCTCCCGCCGTTGCGACCGGGTCAGTTCCTCGGCCTTTTCTTCGAGAACATCGAGCCGGAGTCGACGGAAAGGATCCTGGCGCCGCAGCCGCTCCGCTGACGGCCCCGGCAGCGGTCCGGATGGAATAATGATCTCTCCGGCCGCGGCCGCGCGATTGACTTTTTAGACGCATCTTTAATATCCTTGGTCCCGTGAGTGCCCCCGGACGAAAGGCCGCGCCCGCCCCGCGAGGCGTGCCTCTCCTGAACATCAAATCCCTCAAGGAACAAGTCTACGAGTACCTCCGGGAACAGATGCGGACCGGGGCGATCCTCCCCGGCTCGGTCATCGACATGGAAGAAACGTCGGCCAAGCTCGGCGTCAGCAAGACGCCCCTCCGGGACGCCCTTCTCCAGCTCGAGATGGAGGACTTCGTCTCCATCCTGCCGCGGCGCAAGGTCGTCGTCAACGTCCTGACGGAGGAGGATGTCCGGAATTATTACGACATCCTCGGCGCCCTGGAGAGCGTCGCCCTGCTCAAGGCCTTCGACCGCATCCGCCCCTCAGACGTCGACTCCATGCAGGCCCTGAACAACGGCATGAAAACGGCCATCGCCGCGGACAATTTCGATCTCTACTACGAAAAGAACCTCGCCTTTCACAACACGTTCCTCGGCCTCTGCGGCAACATGAGCCTGGTCAAGATCGTCACCACCATGAAGAAACGGCTCTACGATTTCCCGCGGTCCAAGGGCTTCGTCAAGGAATGGGAGGAAGCCAGCATCGGCGAGCACCAGGCGCTCATCGACCTCATCAAGCAAGGGAAACGTTTGGAGGCCGCGGATCACATCCGGGACGTCCACTGGTCCTTCGAGGTCCAAGAGCCGTTCGTCAAGAGATACTACGTCCAGATCGCCAAGGCCTCGGGCTGAGCCCGAGCGCCCGCCCGCATCCCGGGATCCCGGCGATGGGGAGCGGGGAGGAAGACGATGCCCAAGGAAACCATGAGCCCACGGGAACGCTGGCTGGCCGTGCTGAGGCGGGAGCGGCCCGACCGGGTCCCCATGGACTTCTGGGGCACGGACGAGACCGTGGCCGCCCTTATGAAGCATATGGGCTGCGCGACCCGGCGGGAGGCCCTTGAAAGGCTCCACGTCGATTTCGTCGTCAAGCTCGAGCCCCGCTATGCCGGGCCCCCGCTCGCCCCGGGCCGGGATGCTTTCGGCCGGGTCTACCGGAAGATCGCCTATGACTCCGGCGTTTACGAGGAGTGCGTCAATGCCCCCCTGGCGGCCTACGGGTCCGTGGCCGAGATCGAGCGGCACTACGCCTGGCCCAGCCCCGACTGGTGGGACTATTCCCGCGTCGCCGAAGAGCTCCGAGGGCTGGATGAGTATCCCGTCCAGGGCGGGGGGTCCGAGCCGTTCTTGATCTACAAGGACCTCCGCGGCCAGGAGCAGGCCTTCGTTGACTTCGTCGAGAACCCGGACATCGTTCACCACTGCCTGGACAAGCTCTTCGCCCTCGCCAACGAGAACACGAAGAGGCTCTTCGAAGCCGTCCCGGGCCGGATCACGTTCACCTACGTGGCCGAGGACATGGGCGGCCAGACCGACCTCATGATGTCCCTGGCCCACATCCGGGAGTTCCTGCTGCCCAGGATGAAGCGGACAATCGACCTTTCGCACCAGGGCGGGGCGTTCGTCTTCCATCACAACGACGGAGCGATCCGGCGCATCATCCCCGATATGATTGCGGCCGGCATCGACCTCCTCAACCCCATCCAGTGGCGATGCGTCGGCATGGAGCGCGAGGCGCTGAAAAGGGACTTCGGCGCGAAGCTCGTCTTCCACGGCGGTATGGACAACCAGCGGACCCTGCCGTTCGGAAGCGTCGAGGACGTGAGGCGGGAGGTCCTGGACAACCTGCGGACCCTGGGCGCCGGCGGCGGCTACATCCTCGCCCCCTGTCACAACATCCAGGCCCTGACCCCACCCGAGAACATCGTCATGATGTACCGAACCTGCTACGAGAACGGCCGGATCTGAGGCCATCCCCGAGGCCTTTTGAGCACCTTGACAGGACCCGACCGACTTTGGACTAAGGCCGGATGGTCAGCTGGATCTTGAATACGCCGTGGTCGCCGAGCGGGGCGAACCGGCTCATGGGGTCCCACCGCCGCTCCCAGTTCCGGTTGTAGACGAGGAAGATCTCGTTGCCGGGTGTGATCTGCCAGCGGAGGCGGGCCTGCCAGCCGAGTTGCCTCGAAACGTCGTCGTACTGGACGTAGTTCATCAAGCCGAGGTCGGGAGAGAAGAAGAGGTCGGCCTTGAGCTCGAAGATATTCTCGTTGAAATCCCCCTGGGGCAGCCGTCCCCGGATCAGGTTCGTCGCGACGCCGAGCGTCGCGTACCCCTTGTATCTCAGGGAGAGGCCGATCTCCGTCTCGGTCAAGCGTCCCGAGTAGAACTGTCCGAAATGCTGGTTGAACTCGACTTGCCACGGCCGGTGCGCGGCCGACTCGAACCCGGCCCGGAACGTCGCGTAATGGTAAGGCCCCGCCGGGAGGATGACCCCGTTGGCGACCTCGAAGTCGTAGGGCAGGACGTCGTAATTTGACGAGATATCGCCCTCGATCCGGTCGCCGCTCTGGAACTGGACGGCCGGCGAGACCGCGAGCGTGCGGGTCTCGAGCCGGCCGGCGAGGTCCCAGTAGAGCTCGATGTAGGGCTCGATGAAGAACTGCCGGACGTATTTCCCCAGGCCGCTTCCCGGATCGGGCCTGGGCATGAACGCGCCCATCGCACTCCATGTCCGGACCCCGGGCCGGCTGATGAATCCGAGGCCCGGGTTGAGGCCGTCGCCGTAGTAGCTGTAGCTCGAATTCATGTCCCAGAGGTCGTTCGGATAGTCGAGCCGGAAGCCGAACCCTTGGTGCTTCTTCCGGTCCGGGTCCGGCCACCAGTTATAGACGCCCCAGGCGTCGAAGGTGAAGTTCTTGTCCCCGAAGAGGCGGGAGGTGGCATAGCGGAAATCCACCCCGGCCAGCCGGTTGTAATCGCTGCCGCCCGGCCCCGCCGACGCGGGATTGCCGTCGGTGAAGATGACCCCGACCCGGCTCTCTTCCCACAGGTTCTGGGAGACGCGGGCCGCCAACAGGTTCTTCGCCGGCAGGGCGAGCCCCGCCGCGGGGTCGTCGAGCTTCCGCGTGCCGACGTCGAGGAGGGAGATGTTCGTATTCCCCAGCCGGCCGAAGACCTTGGCCCCGAAGAGGAGGGGAACCTGTGAGCCTTCGACCAGGCCGATGCGGCGGCTGAAGAACGGCAGGAAAGAGGCGTGGTACTGGCCGCCGCCGGAGGAGGTCCCGAAGTTGAAGTATTCGGAGCCCTCGAGGAAGAAGGTGCGTTTCTCCGGGAAAAAGAGCGGGAAGCGGGTCAGGTTGATTTGCCGCTCGTCGACCTCCGTCTCGGCGAAATCGGTGTTGACGCTCACGGCGCCGACGAAGTTGGGCGTGAAGTTCTTGTAGATGTCGAGGCCGCCGTCGGCCTTCCATTGACGGGAGGCGCCGGAGGCCTCGTCCGTGGTCGTCCGGACAAGGCCGTAGGGCCGGAGGCTGATCCCCAGGCCCTGCCGGATGCCGGAGATGCCCTCCAGGGTGGCGGCCTCGTTGGCGTTGTAGAAATGGCTGTCGAGGTCGGCCCCCGAGGCTCGGATCGTCTCCTGCTTCCGGGCGATGTAGCGCTCGATGTTCAGGCCCCAGGCCGGCAGGCCGGGCTTGAAGGAGATCGTCTTGAAGGGGATGCGGACCTCGGCACTCCAGCCGTCCGCGCGAATCCTGGCCCTGGCGTCCCAGATCCCATCCCAGTCAAGGCTTGCGTCCTGGCCGAAGGCCAGGCCCTCGCTCCGGGCGCCGCGGGGGTTGACGAAAAAGACGTAGGCCGTCCGCTTGTCCTGGAACGGGTCGAGCAGGATCTTGACGGTGTCGCCGCTCTCGTGCTCGCCCTCGCTGTCGTGGGCCATGGTGAGGGCGGAGATCCGGCCCGGCTCGCTGTCGTGGCAATAAACCCCGATATAGAGGTTTTGTTCGTCGTAGAGGACGGAGGCCTCGGTCCGTTCGGAGGGCGGGCTGGCCGGCTTCGGCCTGGCCTGGAGGAAATCCGTGAACGGCACGGCCCGCTTCCAAACCTCTTCATCCAGGAGCCCGTCGAGGCGCGGTCCCTTGTCCACGCGGACGGCCTTGAGGACGGTCCCCGCCCGGAGCAGGGGAGTTGTCACGGCCAGAAGAAGCAGCCCGAAGGCCGGGCACAAAGGATTTCGGAGATGAGGGGCCATGAGGTCGGTCTCTCTTCCTTGGGATTCCGGAACGTCCCGAGGCGACCCAGGCTCCCGGCGGCCCCGGCGTCCGACAAATCGCTGTCTGGGGCGTGGGTATTATAGTTTTTTCCGGGTCTGAGTCAAACGACCTTGACCAGGCCCCGAAACCTGATAGATTAGGGCCTGGAGGAGAAGGCCGTTCTCATGGACGCTTCGCGACGCCCCGAGAGCCCGGTGGACGGGCGGCTGCGATCTTGGGAAAAGGCCGGATACCTCCGCCGCCTCTGGGCCAAGGACCCGACGCTCTGGACTGCGGGCTCAGCGTCCGGCATCCGCGACCGCCTGGGGTGGCTGGACCTGCCCGAGCGGATGGCGCCCCGACTGGCCGGCATCCAGGCCTTTGCGGGGGAGATCGCGGCCGAAGGCTTCACTCACGTCGTGCTTCTGGGCATGGGCGGTTCGAGCTTGGCCCCCGAGCTCTTCGGCCGGACCTTCGGCCAAGCCGCGGGCTGTCCCGAACTTGTCGTCCTCGACAGCACCCATCCCGACGCGGTCGCGGCGGTCGAGGCGAAGATCGACCTTGCCCGGACTCTTTTCCTCGTCTCGAGCAAGTCTGGGACGACCGTCGAACCTCTCTCCTTCTACCGCTATTTCTGGCGGCTGGCGGGTGGCATCAGCCGCTCGCCGGGCCGGCATTTCATCGCCGTCACCGACCCCGGGACACCGCTCGCCGCCCTGGCCCGCGACCGGGGCTTCCGCCGCGTCTTCGAAGCCGACCCCGACGTCGGCGGCCGGTTCTCGGCGCTGACAGAATTCGGCCTGGTCCCTGCGGCCATCATCGGGCTGGACGTCCCCAGGCTCCTCGCCAGCGCCGCGGCAGAGGTCCGGGCCAACGGGCCGGGCGTTCCGGAAGCAGAGGCGCCGGGACTGCTGCTCGGCGCGGCCCTGGGTGAGGCCGCGGGCGTCCGGGACAAGCTGACGATCCTGACCTCGCCGGCTCTCCGGTCCTTCCCCGACTGGCTGGAGCAGCTCATCGCCGAGAGCACGGGCAAGGACGGGAAGGGGATTGTGCCCGTCGCCGGGGAGCCGGCCCTCCCGGCGGCCGCTTACGGGGAGGACCGTTCCTTCGTTTCGATTGCGCTCCGGGACGACCCGGACCGGGCGGCCGATGACCTGACGCGGTCCCTCGAAAAGGCCGGTCGTCCCGTGATCCGGATCCGGCTCGCGGACCTCTTCTCGCTCGGCGGCGAGATCTTCCGCTGGGAGCTGGCCGTCGCCGCGGCCGGCTCGGTCATGGGGATCGACCCGTTCGACCAGCCGGACGTCGAGCTGGCCAAGGAGCTGGCGAGGAAGGCGATGGCCCGGGACCTCGTCCAGACCCCGAAGGCTCAGGCCGCGGACGGAGCGGTCGTGGCCGACCGCCCGGCCGAGCTCGGGAACGCTTTCGCCCTGTGGCTCGCCCAAGCCCGGCCCGGGGATTTCATCGCCATCCAAGCGTACCTCGCCCCGGAAGGGGGGACGACACGGGCGCTCCAGGCCCTCAGGCCGGCTCTTTCGAAGAAAACGGGCCTGGCCACGACCCTGGGGTACGGCCCGCGGTTCCTCCACTCAACGGGCCAGCTCCATAAGGGCGGCCCGAACGAGGCCCTCGTCCTCCAGTTGGTCGACGAGCCGGCCCGCGACTTGGCGGTCCCGGAGACGGATCTGACCTTCGGCCGGCTCATCCGGGCCCAGGCCCTCGGCGATTATCAGGCGCTCGTCCAGAGAGGCCGCCGCGTGCTGCGCGTCGACCTGAAGGACGACCCCTCCGGCAGCCTCGGGCTCATCGCCGCGTTGGCTGCGGCCTGACGGGCTGACGCCGCGGCTTACCCCGCCCTCCCGGTCAAACCCTCAGGAAGACATTCTTCTTATAAAGGAAATAGAGAGTCAGCCACTCGACGACGATGACGCCGGCGAGAAGGATGAGGCCGTTCCCGCCGCCGGCGACCCGGTCCAGGCCGCCGAAGAGGAATTTGCTCGTGGCCTCGAAATCGACCATTCGGCTGCCGAGATAGATCGTGATCGAGTTCATACCGATGACCCGGAAGGCGAACGTCCACTTCCGGATCCCCCAGATATCGATGACCAGATAGAAGAGTGCGAGGAGGAGGAAAGACCATCCGGCGGAGTAGATGTCGAAGGTCGAGGTCCAGGCCTTCTTGATGATCGGATACCAGATGCCGAGGACCCGCCCCGCGACGACGAGTCCCGCGCCGGCCGCGGCCAGGGTCAGGGCCTTGCGGTAGCCACCTCCCTTGCCGCGGCGCAGGACGCCCCCTGCCAGGCCGCCCATCAGCGTCACGCTCGTGGCCGAGAGGATGCACAGGATCCCCTCGGGGTCGAAGATCTTGTCATAGAGACGTCCCGGAAGAAGCAGGCGGTCGACGAACCCGTTGACCGTGCCCTCGGGTGTCAAGACCCCCGCGCCGATGCCGGGGACGGGCACGAGAAGCTGGACGGCCGCGTACCCGCCGAGGATCCCCGCCAGGACTGCGACCCTCCCCTTGAAGCTCCTGACCTTCAGCATGATGAGCGCGGCGAAGAGGTAGGCCAGGCCGATCTGGCCGAGGACGCTCGCGTAACGCTGGTTCCGGAAGTCGAGGTCGAGGAGGTGATTGTAGACGAACCCCAGGAAGACGAGCAGGAGGGCCCGCCGGACGAGCTTCAGGTAGAGCCCCTTCTTGTCGGCGCCCGCTTCCGCCTTGGCCAGGAGGGAGAAGGGCATGGCGACCCCGGAGATGAACATGAAGAGGGGAAAAATGAGGTCGTAGAAATGGAACCCCCGCCATTCGACGTGCTCCAGCTGGGCCGCCCACTGGCCGGCCCAGCCCCACCCGGTGACTTTGGCCAGGGCCTGGAAGAAGGCGTCGCCGCCGATGATCCAGAACATATCGAACCCCCGGAGGGTGTCCAATGAAAGAAGCCGCGCCTTGGGTTGTGGGGTGGTTTCCATAGGGAGATGATATTTTTTCCTCGCCGGGCCTGTCAAGGCGGGCTGGGGATTTGCTATAATCCGGCCGTGGCGGAACTCGTCGGCACCGATGTCCTCTATCGGAAATGGGCGGCCGCGCCGGCGGCATCGCCCCCCCGGGCCGTCTTCCTCCTCGTCCACGGCCTCGGCGCATATTCCTCCCGCTGGGAATTCCTGGCAGACTTCCTGGCCCGGCATGGCTTCGCTTCTTACGGCCTCGAGCTCCGGGGTTTCGGCCGGACGCCGGACCGGCCCAGGGGCCACGTCGACTCCTTCCGGGTCTGGGACCGCGACGTCCTGGCCCTGCGGGACCTCATCGAAAAGGATCTCCCCGGCCGGAAAGTCTTCCTCCTCGGCGAGAGCATGGGCGGCCTCATCGCCTTCAACCTGGCGGCGCTCCACCCGGACCTGTTCGCCGGCCAGGTCCTCATCGCTCCGGCTTTTAAAAATGCGATGAAGTTCCCCCCGGGCGCCTACGTGAAACTCGCCTTGGGCCTCCTGCCCCGCCCGAAGCTCATGGTCGACGTCCCCTTCACCTCGGAGATGGTGACGCGCGACCCCGGCTACCTCGCGGTCATGAACGCGAGCCCGGACGAGCTCCGGCGGGCGAGCCTCAAGCTCCTCGGCGGCTTCCTGCCCGAGCAGTCCAGGGCCAAGCGGCGAGCCGCGAAATTGGCCGTGCCGGTGCTCATGCTCGTCCCCGGACGCGACCTCCTCGTCGACGAGCGGGCCGGCCGGAGGATCTTCGAGAGACTTGCGCTCGAGGACAAGACCCTCCTCGAATACCCGGACATGCTCCATGCCCTGTCCATCGACCTCGGCCGGGAGCGCGTTTTCCAGGACATCGTCGATTGGGCCGGCCGGAGGGTCTAAGGTGAGCCGCATCCTGGCCATCGACCAGGGGACGACGGGCACGCGGGCCATCGTCTACGACCGCCGCGGCCGCGAGGTCGCCTCCGCCTACGAAGAATTCCCGCAGCTCTTCCCGCGCCCCGGCTGGGTCGAGCACGATCCCGAGGCCATCTGGAGAAGCGTCCAGCGCACGATCCAAAAGGCCCTCTGTCGGGTCGCCGGCGCCTCGATCGCGGCGGTCGGGATCACCAACCAGCGCGAAACGACCGTCATCTGGGACCGGAAGTCAGGGCGCCCCGTCTACAACGCGATCGTCTGGCAGTGCCGCCGGACCGCCCGCCGCTGCCGTGAGCTCCGAGAGGACCACGGGACTGTCTCGCTCATCAGGCGACGGACGGGGCTGCCCGTCGACCCCTATTTCTCGGCCACTAAGGCGGAATGGATCCTCGACCGGGGAGGGCTCAGGGCCCGGGCGAACGCCGGCCGCCTTGCCTTCGGCACGGCCGACGCCTGGATCCTCTGGAAGCTCACCGGGGGCCGCAGCCATGCCACGGACTTCACCAACGCCTCCCGCACAATGCTCTTCGACATCGACCGACGGCGCTGGGACCGCGGGCTCCTCGACCTCTTCGGCGTCCCGGAGGCCGTCCTGCCGGAGGTCCGGCCTTCTTCCGGGGAATTCGGGCGGACGGTCCGGCTCGGGCGCCTGCCCGCAGGCATCCCCATTACGGGCATGGCGGGCGACCAGCAGGCGGCGCTCTTCGGCCAGGCCTGCTTCGCTCCGGGAACTCTCAAGAACACCTACGGGACGGGCGCGTTCATCATCCTCAACACCGGGCGGCGCCGAGTCACCTCCCGTCACGGCCTGATCACGACGCTCGCCTGCGGGCCGGCGGGGGAACCCGTCTACGCCTTAGAGGGCTCGATCTTCGTGGCCGGCGCGGCCGTCCAGTGGCTCCGTGATCAACTCGGGCTCCTGCGGACCTCCGCGGAGTCGGAGGCGGCGGCCGAGGCGGTGAAGGACAACGCCGGCGTCTATTTCGTCCCCGCGTTCGTCGGTCTCGGCGCACCCTACTGGAATGCCGAGGCGCGCGGGACGATCGTCGGCCTGACGCGCGGAGCGGACCGCCGCCACCTCGTCCGGGCGGCGCTCGAAGCCATGGCCTACTCGACGCGGGACGTCCTCGAGGTCATGCGGCGCGAGTCCGGGCTGCGCATCCGGGAGCTCCGCGTCGACGGCGGCGCGGCGTCGAACGATTTCCTCTGCCGCTTCCAGGCCGGCATCCTCGGCCTTCCCGTCCTCAGGCCGCGGACGGTCGAGACGACCGCCCTGGGCGCGGCCTATCTCGCCGGGCTCGGAGCCGGCCTCTGGAGCGGCACGGACGAGATCCGCCGGTTCTGGGCCCTTGACCGGAAGTTCCGGCCGTCCTTGGACAAGCCCCGGGCCGACGCGCTCTATCAGGGTTGGCGGGACGCCGTCCGCAAGACGCAGGCCTGATTGGATAAATCCGCGTCGGTTGTCTATAATGTTTATCGGTTCTGTCGCCATTGGCCCGGGGAACCGGGCAAAGGAGGGACTGATGGCTACACGAAGATCCCTGAGGGCGGCCGGCCTCTTCGGCTTGATCGCGGCCTTCGCGCTGGCCCTGGCGCCGGTTCCCGGCGCCGGCCAGGATAAGAGCACCGGCACCGACGTCAAGGCCCGGATCGAGGAGAAGTTCAAGCAGGCGGGCCTGTTCGTCGGGAACGACATCCAGATCGCCGTCGAGGGAAAGACCATCACGTTGACGGGCACGGTCCGGACCCTGGCCCAGAAGGAGCAGGCCGGCCGGGAAGCCCTCGGCGCCGCGAAGGGGCATAAGCTCGTCAACGACCTGGCCCTGGCCAGCGTGGAAACCTCGCCCCGGCAGATCGCCGACGGGATCGTGACGGCCATCGAGACAAGCCCATCCTATTATATCTTCGATTACGTCGGCGTTGACGTCACCTCGGCGGGCGAGGTCACGCTCAAGGGCTGGGCCCAATTTCCCTGGAGCGAGAAGGAGTTCGTCAAGTTGGCCCAGTCCCAGCCGGGCGTCCAGAAAGTCTCGAACGAGATCCAGCCCCTGATGATCATGGACGCCGACCGGGCGCTGCGCGCGCGGGTCGCTCAAGTGATCTACACCCGGCCGACGGGTCCCAGCTTCACCCGCATGAACGGGCCCATCCACATCATCGTCAATAACGGCGTCGTCATCCTCGGCGGGACCGTCCAGAAGCAAGCCGACGTCGACGGTTTCGAGCGGCTGGTCCGCTCCAATAGCGGAGCCCTCAACGTCGTCAACAACCTCCAGGTCAAGACGAAATAGCCGCGTGGCGGTCCAAAAGTCCGGATACATCAGGCAATACGTCGCCGATAAGGACGTCGGCGCGCTCCACCCCAGCTCGCGGTTCCTCGTCCGGCGGCTCATGGGCTGCCTGCGTCCGGAGCGGACCCGGACGATGGTCGAACTCGGCCCCGGACCGGGCATCGCGACCTTCCCCATTCTCCGGGCCCTTCCCGACAGCGCCCGCTACATCGCTATCGAGAAGAACCCCGCCTTCCTCGCGTCCCTGCGAACGACGGCCGCAGACGAGCGCCTCCGCGTTATCGAGGGGGACGCGTGCGACGTCCGCGAGATCCTGGCCGGTCAGGGCGTCGGCACGGCCGACGCGGTCATCGCCAGCATCCCCTTCTCGTTCCTGAAGAACGAGCAGAGGGAGCGGCTCGTCGACGACATCGGCACGTTGCTCGCCGACGACGGCGATTTCGTGATCTTCCACCAGTTCTCGCGACTAATGCTCCCGCTGGTGAAGGAACGGTTCGCCCGCGTCCGGGTCCTGTTCGAGCCGCGGAACATCATGCCCTGCTTCCTCATCCACTGCCGGAAAAGGGACTAGCGGCGCCCCGGCGGGCCGCCCCGCCTCAACACGCCGCCCGGGGACCTTTCTCTGAACTTCTCTTCAGCAAAAGTTCAGTGGCGGGCTCCGGGGTCCGGTGTTATAGTCAGGAACATTGGAAGGCCGTGGCTTGAATATCCTGATCATCGAGGACGAAAAAAAGGTCGCCCTGGCCCTCAAGAAGGGCCTCGAGTCCGAACACTACAGTGTCGAGGTCGCGTTCACGGGCGAGGACGGCTTTTTCCGGCTCTGTTCCCGGATCTTCGACCTCATCATCCTCGACCTCATGCTGCCCGGGCGTGACGGGACGGAGATCCTCGGGACGATCCGCAAGAACGGCATCCGGACCCCGGTCCTGATCCTAACGGCGAGGGACGCGGTCGAAGACAAGATTATCGGTCTCGACCTCGGCGCCGACGATTATCTGGTCAAACCCTTCGCCTTCCCCGAAATGACAGCCCGGATCCGTGCTCTGGCCCGGCGGGGCCGGACCGATCTGGCCACGAAGCTGACCCTGGCCGACCTTGAGATGGACCTGCTCAAGCGCACGGTCCGGCGCGGCGAGCAGGCCATCCCGCTGACGACGCGGGAGTTCGAGCTGCTCGAATTTCTCCTCCGTAACCAGGGGCACGTGGTAACCCGGGACATGCTGGCTCGGGACGTCTGGAAGGAGACCGTGCGCGCGACCCCCCTGGACAACGTCATCGACGTCCACATCGGTCGGCTGCGGAAGAAGCTCGACGAGCCGTTCTCGATGCGCCTTCTCCATACGGTTCGCGGTGTGGGCTTCATCCTGGCGGAGAAGGACGCTTGAGACTCCGTCCGTCCAGCGTCCGCGTCGGCCTGACCTTCTGGTACTCTTCGGCCTTAGCCCTGATCATCCTAGCTTTTTCCCTTGGTGTCTTTTTCTTTGTTAAGGCCAGCCTCTTCCGGCAGCTCAACCGGCAGTTGGACTCGGACTTCCTGGCTGTTTCTCAAGTCTCCTCCGAGGAGCCGAACGAGGTGCCCGAGGTCGAAAACGAGAATTCCTCCCGCATCTTCCAGCTCGTCAAGGGCGGGAAGGTCCTTTTCGAGACGCCGGCCTTCAAGAGGTCCGGGCTGCCGGTCCTCGGAAAGGCGGCGGCGTCCGGCGGCCGGACGGTCCTGTCCCCGTCCGGCGCGCGGTTCCGCTTGAAAACCGCGCCCGTGGGCCCCGACCTCCTCCTGTCCGTGGCCGTCGAAGAGGAACCGGTGCGGGGCGCCCTCCGCACGCTCGCCATCATCCTCCTTCTTTCCCTTCCCGCCGCTCTCGCTTTGGCCGGTCTGGGGGGGTATCTTATGGCGGGCCGCCTGTTGAGGCCCGTCTCCATCTTCGCCGCCCGGGCCGAGAGGATTTCGGCCGAAGACCTGTCTGCCCGGTTGCCGGTCGAGGATCCCGGCGATGAGTTCGGCCAACTGGCGGGCGTCGTCAACCGCATGTTGTCGCGCCTGGAAGAGGCCTTCGAGCGCCTCCGGCGCTTCACTGCCGACGCCTCCCACGAGCTGAGGACACCCCTCACGGTCATTCGAAGCGTGGGGGAGGTCGCCCTTGAGGAGGAATTGGATGCGGCTGCCTACCGGGACCGGATCGGCAGCATGCTCGAGGATGTCGACCGGCTGACGCGTCTCGTCGACAACCTGTTGACCCTGACCCGGGCGGACTCCGGTTCCATTTCCCTTGAGCGGAAGGCGTCCGACGCGGCCCGTCTCGTCAAGCGGGCGGTCGAGGACATGCGCCCTCTGGCGGAGGAAAAGAACCAGGCCTTGACCCTGGCCGCGGACGGGCCGGTCCGGATCCGGGCCGACGAGGCGACGCTGCGCCTGGCCCTGGTCAACCTGCTGGACAACGGCATCAAGTACACGCCCGAGTCGGGCGCGATCGCCGTCCGCTCGTATGTCCGGGGAAGCGATGCCGTCATAGAAGTCGCCGACACCGGACGCGGCGTCCCGCCCGGGCACGGCGACCGGCTCTTCGAGCGATTCTACCGCGCAGAGCAGGACCGTTCCTGCGGGCCCGGCGGGGCCGGTCTCGGCCTAGCCATCGCCAAGTGGGCGGCCGAGGCGAACGGCGGCCGGATCGAGTGGGAATCCCGGGAGAAGCAGGGGAGCACGTTCCGCCTCGTTTTCCCCGTGGATCGAAAAGCCGATGAAACTAAGAATCCATAAGGAGGTTTTCATGAAACGCTTTCACGTCGTGTTCGTAGGGATGGGCGTCCTCGTCTTGTCTCAGGCGCTCGCCGGGTCACCCGTCCGGGCCGGCCAGGAAGGCCGGGAACATGCCAGTCGCACGAAGGTGGACCTGCCGCCCGCGGTCGCGCAGGCGGTCAAGGCCAATTGCCCGGGAGCGGTGATCGACAAGGTCGACTTGGAAAAGGAAGCCGGCATCGCCCTCTATGACATCGAATTCAAAGCCGGCCAGGGGGAGATCGAGGTCGCAGCCGACGGCACGGTCATGGACATCGCAACGATCGTGGCGATGAAGGACGTTCCCAAGCCCGCCGCAGACGCGATCCTGAAGGCCGCCGCGGGCGGGACGATCGGACAGATCGAAAAGTCGGAAGTCCGCGCCGAGATCAAGAAACAGGGCGAAAAGGGCACGATCGTCAAGCTCGCCGCCCCTAAGTACGTCTACGAGGCGGAACTGGTCAAGGACGAAAAGAGAGGCGAGGTCCAGGTCGCGCCCGACGGCACGGTCGTCGAGGGACCCAAGTGGGGCGCTGGGGAGGCCAAAGAGAAGGAAGAGATGACGAAGAAGGAGGAGGCTGAAGAGAAGGAAGAGGCCGAGGAAAAGGAGGAGAAGGAGGAAGCCAAGCCCGCCGCCGTCGACCTGAACATCCTTCCTCCCGCCGTCCTGGCCGCCTTCAAGGCCTCTTATCCTCACGCCGTGATCAGGGGAACGAGTAAAGAGACGGAAAAGGGAGTGACCTACTATGAAGTGGAGAGTGTTGACGGAAAGATGAACCGCGACCTTCTCTACACGGCCGACGGCAAGGCTGTCGAGGTCGAGGAAGCCATCGCCCCCGGGGCTCTCCCTGCGGCGGTCACGCAAGCGCTCGCAAAAGCCTACCCGGGCTACAAGATCCTCAAGGCCGAAGATATGACCAAGGACGGCCAGAAATTCTTTGAATTGCAGATCCAGGTCAAGGAGAAGAAAATCGGCGTGACGGTCGACCCCTCCGGGAAGATTATTAAGTGAGCTCCGGGTTCGGAGCGGCAGGAAAGGACGCCAGCGGCGATTACGGAGAAACCCCTGGCGTCGACGCGATGAAGCAGGCCTAGGGGCGGGGAAGCCCTCCCCGCCCATGAGACGTCCCCCCAGGATTCCGACATGAAGGCATCTTATTGCGGGCTGGCCGTTCTCGCCGCACTCTCCGCGGCCGTGTCCCTTTACGCCCAGCATAGCCAGCCCGATACGATCAAGGCCCTGAAGATCGAGTCCACGATCAAGCTGGACGGTGTCCTGGACGAGCCCGCGTGGGCCAAAGCCCAGCACATCTGCAACTTCACCCAGCGCGAGCTCAACGAGAACTCCCCAGCGACGGAGAGGACCGAGGTCGCCGTCCTTTATAACAAGACGGAGCTCTACATCGGCATCTGGTGTTTCGACGACGAGCCGGACAAGATCGCCGCCCAAAAGATGAAGTGGGACTTCGAATACGGCGTGGAGGACAATTTCATCTTTGTCCTCGACACCTACGGGGACAAGCGGAATGCCTATCTCTTCGTCACGAACCCCAACGGCGCCCAGTACGATGCCCTCGTCGTCGATAACAGCCGAAGGACTAACGTCGACTGGAACGGGGTGTGGTATGTCGCCGCCACGCGGACGAACGAAGGCTGGTTTGCGGAGATCAAGATCCCTTTTTCGACGGTCAAGTTCAGCGCGGCGAACGAGCAGACCTGGGGGATCAACTTCGAGCGCAACATCAGGCGCAAGCGCGAGCAGGTCCTCTGGCAGGGCTGGTCGCGCGACGCCTCGATCGTCCAGGTGAACCGGGCGGGCTCTCTCACCGGGCTCAAAGACCTGACCCGGATGAAAGTTTTCGAGTTCCGGCCCTATGCCCTGGCCGGGGCGGAAAAAGAGAGAGATTTGCCCGGAAAGACGGTGGGCAGCCTGGGCTTGGATTTCAGCTACCTCGTCAACCCGACCGTCAAGCTCGATTTTACGGCCCACCCGGACTTCGCCCAGGTCGAATCGGACGACCTGATTGTCAATTTAACACGGTTTTCCATCCGGCTCCCGGAGAAGCGGCAATTCTTCCTCGAATCCCAGAACTTCCTCGCCTTTCCGCTCGGCGCGGCCCAGGCCTTCTACAGCCGCCGGATCGGAATTTTTGAGGACCAGGAAACTCCCATCATCGGCGGGGCCCGCTTTCTGGGGAAGATGGGCCGGGCGACGCTCGGCGCCATGGTCCTTCAGACCGAACGAACGGACGTCTCGGCGGCCACGAATTTTTCCCTCGTCCGGTGGAAGCAGGATATCCTGGAACAGTCCTCGGTCGGCGTCCTGGCCGTGGGGGCCGTCCAGCAAGGACGGTTCAACGGGACGGGAGGCGTCGACGCGCTCTATTCCACCTCCAAGCTCTTCGGAAATAAGAACTTCCAGATCGGCGGGGCCTTCGCCGCGACCTACACATCCGACCGAGCGACCAAGTCCGGCAGCGCCCACCGCCTGTACTTCAGCTTCCCCAATGACCTGATGGAGGTTAGCTCTTCCTGGGAGAGGGTCGGCCAGGATTTCAATCCCGAGGCCGGATTCCTGAGCCGGACAAGCTACCAGCTCTATACCGCGAGATGGCGGATCAACCCCCGGCCGTCCTTCTTGCCCTGGGTCCAGAAGCTCCAGATCAAGCCTCTTGATATCAACTACTACATCGACGACCTGACCCACCAGATGCAGTCCGTCTATATGGAATTTCGGCCCCTGGCCGTGTTTTTCAAGAGCGGCGAGATGCTAGAGATTAACATTCAGCGCAACGCCGAAAACCTGACCGAGGCCTTCGAAATTCGCCCGGGGCACGTCATCTCCCCGGGGCGGTACTGGACCAATCGGGGAGAAATCCAGTTCGAGACATTCAACGGCCGCCCCCTCGTGGCCGGCGTCGGCGTCAATTGGGGAACATTCTACGATGGATCCAGCACGGAATGGAGCGCCGACCTGACCTGGAAGCCGACCAGATTTTATGGATTGGGCCTGTCCTATCAACGCAACGACATTCGGCTCCTGCCCAGCGGATTCGCCATCGACGAGATCGTCGGCCGGATGAATTTTTCCCTGACACCGAAGCTGTTCGGCGCCGTCTTCGCCCAATGGAATAACGACGCGAACGAAGTCCTGTTCAATTTCCGCGCGACCTGGATCCCGAAGCCGGGGGCCTACATCTACTTCGTCTTCAACCAGTTCGGTGATACGCTCGATCCCCACTGGCGTTTGAACAAGACGGTGGCCATGGTCAAGTTCGTTTGGTATTTTGCCACGAAATGAGGCGGGGACCCTCCGGGCTTCAGGAGGGCTCCCGTTCGCGGATATTTTCAGGCCGGCCCCGGGCTTGCTTTTGGGAATGGCCGGAGCCGGGCCGACGGAGTACAATGGCAGGAAAGGAGTCTCAACCATGAAAGCTTATCGGGTCGGACTGGTCGTTCTATTGGCGGTCGCCATCGCGGGATTCGCGGTCGCCCAGGCCCCGAAGCCCGCCGGGTATCATCTGCTCAAGAAGCACGTCCTCGGCGGCGAAGGCGGCTGGGATTACCTGGCCCTGGACGGCAAAGCGCGTCTCCTCTATGTGACGCACGGCAACGCCGTTGAGATCCTGAACGTCGACACCGGCGTTAAGGGCGAGCCTATCACCAATCTCAAGGGTGTGCACGGGGTGGCCTTTGCTCCGGAAAGGAACCGGGGATATATCTCCAACGGGCGGGGCAACAGCGTCTCCGTCTTCGACCTCAAGATGCACAAGGTCCTCGAAGAAGTCGCGTCGACGGGCCAGAACCCGGACGCTATCATGTACGACGCCTTTTCCGGCCGCGTCTTCACCTTCAACGGCCGGACGGCAAACGCAACGGCCATCGACGCCACAACGAACAAGGTCGTCGGGACCGTCGATGTCGGCGGCAAGCCCGAATTCGCCGTCACGGACGGCAAGGGCACGATCTTCGTCAATAACGAAGACAAGAGCGAGATCGTCGCTTTCGACGCCAAGTCGCTCGAGGTCAAGAAGAGGTGGTCCATCGCGCCCGGCGAAGGCCCGAGCGGTCTGGCCGTCGACCTGAAGCACAAGCGGCTGTTCAGCGTCTGCGACAAGGTGCTGGTCGTTTCGGATTTCGTGAATGGGAAAGTCGTTACGACCGTCCCCATCGGCAACGGTCCTGACGCCGTCCGTTATGACCCGGGCACCGGCCTGGTCTTCTCCTCCAACGGCGACGGGACCATGACCGTGGTCAAGCAGGAATCGGCCGACAAGTACAGCGTTCTCGAAACCGTGACCACGGCCCCGCGCGCCCGGACCGTGGAGTTAGACCCCAAGACGCACCGCGTCTTCCTCGTGACGGCGGAATTCGGTCCCGCCCCGGCGCCCACCAAGGAGCAGCCGCGGCCCCGGCCGACGGTCGTCCCTGGCACGTTCATGGTGCTCGAATTCGGCAAATAAGCCGCGGTTCGTGAAACCGGTCGCGCAAGCGCAGGGAGGAGCGCCCGGGCTCGGCCCCGGGAACGCTTCCCGCAAAAGGTTCCTCGGGCCTACGGCGCTCCTCTTCTGCGTCCTCTTTTGCCTGCTGATGGTCGTCCTCCAGCCCATCCCCCACGGGCACAATTACGGAATGGCCCTCAAGCTCTCAGCGGTTCTCGCGGGGATCTGGTTCGTTTACCGGGTCAAGCCCGATCTGGTCTTTACCAAGGGCATGCGGATCTTCGTCCTCGTCGTCGGCCTCGGCGTCTGCATCGGAGGATTCATCTCCCTCAGGCCGGCCGCCGAGATCGTCCCGCACTACGCCAGCGTCTTCGAGGCGGTCCAGGCCGGCCGGAACCCCTATACCTGCGGCACGATCTTCCACCGGACGGAGTTCGGCCAGCCCGTCCTCGGGAACTTCAACTACCCGCCGATGGAGATCTATCCTTATTATCTGCTCTATCTCGCCGCGGGAACGTGGAACATCTGGATCCTGACATTCTTTAAACTGGCCATCCATGGCCTCGCGTGCCTGATCTTTCTGTGGACGTTTCCGGAGATCAAACGGAAGTACCTCCTGCCGTTCCTGCCGCTGTTCCTTTTTCTCGAGATCCAGCAGAACCCGTCCATGGCGCTGTTGATGACGGCCCTTGTCCTCTTCGCGATCAAGAAGAACGGGGAGAGGCCCCTGCGGGGAGGACGCTACGTCATTGCCGTCCTCTTCGGCATCGGGTTGATGACGAAATTCCTGATCATCCCCCTCATGGCCGCCTACTATTGGCATAAGTTCGACCCGAAGAGGCTCAGGTCGCTCTTAGAGATCGCCTCGGAAGCGGGCATCGCCCTGGCCACGTCCGTCCTGATCATGCTCCCCTATGGGGTTGCGGCCGTCTTCAAGAATACGATCCTCTTCAACCTCGTTCTCAAGGACCGCAACGCCTTCACGGCCTTCTACCCCAACATCCTCTCGGGGCTCTTCACCTGGATCCGCCTCGAAGGGCTCTATCCGTTCGCCGCGGTCGGCATCCTCGGTCTCTCGATCCTGGCCGCGCCGAAGCTCAAGGTCCACTCAGCGATGCTTGCCGCCGCGTTCACCTTCCTGCTCGTCGCGCCGACGCCGAGGTCCCAGTTCCTGCCTCTCGTCGTCTATCTGGCGCTCGCGGGCATCATCGTGAATCTGGAGGGGGAGGGGGCGATCCCGCCGGCGGCCATCCGCGCTACGGGGTGAAGGAGCGCTCTCCGAGGGAAAGCCGGCGGCCGGCGGTCAGTCCGCCTTGCGCCGGCACATCATCAGATAGTAGATGGTCGGCGTCGCGATGAGGGAGAGGAGGACCGAGATGCAGAGGGCCCCGATGACAGCGATGGCCAGGGGCTTCAGCATGTCGGCGCCCGAGCCGATGCCGTAGGCCAGGGGCAGCATGCCGAGGGCCGCGGCCATCGATGTCATCAGGACGGGGCGGAGCCTCCGCCGGCCCGACCGGACGAGCGACTCCGCCAGATCCAACCCCTGGGCCCGGAGCTCCTTGACGAAATCGAGCATCAGGATGCCGTTCTTGGCGACGATGCCGACGCCGATGATGGCCCCCAGCAGGGAAACAACGTTCAGGGACGTGCCCGTGAGCCAGAGAGCGAGGACCGTCCCGAACATGGCCAGCACCGCGCCGAAGACGATGGCCAGGGGCTCGAAGAAGGAGCCGAACTCGAGGAGCAGTACGGTGAAAACGAGGAAGATGGCCATCAGCAGGACGACCATCAAGTTGCGGAAGGACTCCTGCTGCTGCTGGTAGAGGCCGCCGTACTCGACCGACCCTGGGGGAAGCGTCTCGTCCTTGGCCAGTGTCCGCCGGATCTCGGCCATGGCGCTGCCGAGGTCGCGGCCCTCGAGCCGGGCGGTGACGGCCACGTCCTGACGGAAGTCGTCGCGCCTAAGCTCGAGCTGGCCAGGCTCCTCGACCGCGTCCACGACCTGTGATAGCTTGACCAGGCTCCCGTCCGCGGCTCGCATGGGCAGGTTCCGGAGCTTCTCCAGGCGGTTGATGCCCGCCGGCTCCGCCTTGACCCGGACGGCGACGACGCGGTCCCCTTCGAGGACGGTCGAGGCGGCCTGCCCGATCATGGCCGCGTTGACCGTGCGGGCGATGTCGTCCGCGGTCAGGCCGAAGCGCTCCGCATCGACATATCGGACGCGGAAGCTGATAGCCGGCCCGGTGTAGACCAGTCCGTTGAAAACGTCGACGACACCAGGGACCTTGCCCAGAGTTTCCGCGACCTGCGGGGCTTTCGCCTTCAAGTAGGCCGCGTCCGTCGAGAAGAGCTTCACTTCGATGGGCTGGGGGGCGTACATGAGGTCGCCGATGAGGTCGCCGAGGATCCCCGGGAATTCCCAGATGATGTCGGGGAGGGCGGCGTTGAGCCGGTGCCGGAGGTCGGTCAGGACCTCCTCGGTCGGGCGCTTCCGGTCGGGTCGCAGCTTGAGCAGGAAATCGCCGTTGTTCGGCTCAGTGATGAACAGGCCCAGCTGGGCCCCGGTCCGGCGGGAATAGCTCTCGAGTTCAGGCACGGACCGGATGATATCCTCCGCATACCGGAGCTGGCGGTGGGTTTCGGCCAGGCTCGTTCCTGGCGGCGTGAGGTAGTCGATGATGAACCCGCCCTCGTCCATCGGCGGCAGGAACTCGCTTTCGAGCCCCCTGTAGAGGACGAGAGCCAGCAGGAGGATAATAGCGCACGCCGCGATCGTCAGCCACGGCCTCCTCAGCGCCGCCCTGACCCCGGTCTCATAGACGCCGATCGTCCGCTGCAGGAGCCGGCCGCCGTGGTCCTCGTGAAGCGAGCCGGGCTCCTCCTTGCGGGCGCCGACGAGCCAAGCGGCGAGCGACGGCGTCAGGGTCACGGCCAGGACGAGGGAGGTCAGGAGGGCGACGACCATGGTCAAGGCCAGGGCACGGAAGAAGACGCCGGTGACGCCCCCGAGGAAGGCCAGGGGGACGAACACGACGACGGGCGTCAGCGTCGAGCCGACGAGCGGGCGAAAGATCTCGCTGATGGCCTCGCGGACGGCCGTCAGGCGGTCGAGCCCCGACATCCGCTTGGTATGGATGGCCTCGACGACGACGATGGCATCGTCGATGACGAGGCCGATGGCGGCGGCGATGCCTCCCAGGGTCATCAGGTTGAACGAGAGCCCGGCGGCCTTGATGGCCAGGAGCGTCGTCAGGACGGTGACTGGGATGACCAGGATGGCCACGAAGGTTGTCCGCCAGTTCTTCAGGAAGACGAAGAGGATGAGGATCGACAGGATGAGGCCGAAAATGATGGCCTCCCAGACGCTCCGGACGGAGGCCCGGACGAGAAGGGACTGGTCGTAGAAGAAGGCCAGCTTCAGGTCCGGCGCGAGCTGCCCCCTGAGGGCCTTGAGGTCCGCCGTGAGCCGCCGGGCGATGTCAAGCGTACTCCCGTCCGGCTGGCTGTAGATGTTGAGGAGCACGGCCTCCTGGCCGTCGGCGGTGACGACGTTGAACACGGGCTCGGGGCCGCGGACGACGCGGGCGAAATCACGGACGAGGACGGGATGTCTGCCCACGACCGCGACCGGGAATTCCTCGATCTCCTTGATCGAGTGGACCCGTCCGTCGACAACGGCCAGGTAGAGCATGCGGTTCTCCTCGTGGAGTCCCGTGGAGGCCACGAGGTTGTTCTTCTCCAGGGCCTCGGTGAGTTGGGTCAGGGTGAGTCCGGCCGCCTGCAAACGGTTGGGGTCGACGATGACGTGGAACTCCGGCGTCCGGCCGCCGACGAGGTCGACCCGGGCGATGCCGGGGATCTGGAGGAAGCGCGGCTTGAGATCATAGCGGGCGATCTCCCAGAGCTTGGTCAGGTCCCGCCGGGGGCTGGTCAGGCTGATGCCGATGATGGGGAAGTTCGAGAACGTCACCCGGCGGACCTCGGCTTCGGCCGTGGCGGGCAGACCGGCCCGGATCTGGGACAGCCGGCCGAGGACGTAGAGCTCGGACTGGACCATGTCGACTTTCCAGCTGAAAAAGACGTTGACCTCGGCCGAACCGCGTCCCGTCGCCGAGCGGATCGTGACGACACCCGGGATGTCCTTCATCCCCTCCTCGATCGGCCGGGTGATGGTCGCCGTCATCTCATCGGCCGGCATAACGCCGTTGTCGACGAGGATGACGACGCGGGGGAAGTTCGTCTGGGGGAAGACCGAGGACGGCAGTGTCAGGGCCGCGTAGATGCCGGCCAGGCACAGGGCGGCGCTGATGAAGACGATGGGCAGGGCGTGGCGCGTGGCGAACCGGCCCAGGACGGTATCTTTGCTCATCAGGACTATTTGTTCCCGACGACGTGGATCTTGGTTTCCCCGGTGATGTTGTAGGCGTCCGTGGTGACAATGACCAGGCCCTCTTTCAGTCCCTCGCCTTCGACCTCGGCCAGACCGGCGTCCCTGAGACCCGCCTTGACCGGCCTGGGCACGGCCTTGCCGCCGTCGACGACGACGATGACCGTGCCGCCGTCCGGCCCAGGAACGACGCTCTCTTCAGGCACGGCCAGGACATCGCGCCGCTCTTCCGAAACGATCCTCAGGCTCAGGAACTGGCCGGGCCGGAGCCCCGCGCTGGCGGGGACGGAGGCGCGGACGAGCACGGTATCGGTCTTCGGGTCGATGTCCTTGCCGACGACGATGAGTGCCCCCACCGCCGCGCCCCCGTCGCCGAGCTCGACCGGCTGGCCCGGCTTGAGAAGGGCGGCTTCGCGGCTGGGCACCTGGGCCGTCACGACCAGATGGTCGAGGGCGATGACCTCGGCCAGGATCGCGTTCGGCTCGACCGACTGGCCGAGCCGGGCGTTGATCCGGACGACCGTCCCGGCGAGCGGGGCCTTGATCTCGAGAAGGGACAGCTCGGTCCGGGCCGCGGCCAGCTCGCTGCGGGCCGTGCCGAGGGCGAGCTCGGCCTCCTGGAAGCTCTTTTCGGATGTCCCGTCGGCGGCGAGGAGCTTCTTCTGGCGCGCGTAGGTCTGCTCCGCGGCGGCCAGTTCTTTTTCGGCCTTGGCCACGGCGACCTCTGCCAGCCGTGTGTCGAGCCGAAAGAGAAGCGTGCCGCTGTCCACGGCGCGGCCCTCCGTGCACTTGATCTCGGCCAGGATGCCTCCGACCGGGGCCGAGACAAACGCCCCGGCGGCCGGCCTTCCCGGACCCGGAGGCTCGGGTTCCACGGTCCCGTAGGCCGTGACATAACGATGGAGCGTCGCGCGGACGACCTTCCCGACGTGGACGGCGACATCCGTGACGATCTCCTCCTCGCCGGCTTTGTGCCGGAGGCCCTTGAAGAGGATGAGGGCGGCCGCCACGGCGACCGCGAGAACGATCAGCCCGGTCGTGACCTGGCGTTTAGTCATCCTTGCGCTCCTTCGCGGGACCGGCGTCCGGCCGGGCCTTCGTCGTGATCCAGTCCTTGACGTCGAGCGGGCTCTGGGCCGCGTTTTCCAGCCGCCCGACGGCCTCCTGGGCCTGGACCAGGGCCTCCAGCCGGGCCTGGGCGCCCGCGTTGAGCTCGAGTTCGACGGTCAGGAGCTCGAGCGTCGAGATCTCCCCGAGCTTGCGCCTGCCTCTGGCGGCTTCCGCCTGCCTGGCGAGGTTCTTCCGGAGGTCGTCGGCCGCCATGGCCTTGAGCAGGGCCGAGCGGCAGTCCTCGATGGCGGCGTCGAGCTCGCCGATGGCCTGGGACTGGAGGGAGAGGAAGCGGGCGGCGCTCGCCTCGCGCCGGGCCTCGGCCTCGGCGATCGGACCCCGGTTGCGGCTGAGGATGGGGAGGTCGAAGGCGACGCCGATCGTCCACTTGCTGTCGGTCTGGTCGAGCTGGTAATTGGGCCCGAGCCGGAGGTCTGGATACTGCTTGGCGATCTCCAGCCGGAGCGCGGATTCGCTGGCCGCGTATTCGGAGAGGGCGGCCATGATGTCCGTCCGGTTGAGGACGGCGTGCCGGCGGACCTCGCCCGAAGGAAAGTCGGGCGCGGGGGTGCCGAAGCCGTCATAGGAGAACCTGATGCCGTCCAACGCTTTTCGGGGGACACCGATGGCCGCCGCCAGTCCGGCCATGGCCTCTTCCTTGGCCCGGGCCGCCTCGATCGCGGCCAGCCGGCCGTTGTCGAGGGCCACGCGGGCCTGGGTGAGTTCGTAAGCCGAGACTTCGCCGGCATCCTTCTGGACCTCCAGGAGCCGGGCGGTCTCCGCCTGGAGCCGCTCGGCCTCGGCGAGGAGGCTCTCCTTCTCGGCCGCGGCGTACGTCCCGAGGAGGGCGGCGCGAAGGCGGCTGCGCACTTCCCAGGCCGTCTGCAGGAGGCTCCAGCGCGCGGCCTCGGAGAGATGCCGGGCCTCGGCGATACGGAAGCCGCGCTTGCCGGCCGTTTCGATCGGGATCTCCAGGGAGATCTCCGGGATCCAGGGGGTCATCTCGCTTCTCGGCGTGGTGGAGTTGTATCCCATGAGCGGGTTCACGGCCGGGTTCGGCCGCTCGCCGGCGGTGATGCGCCCGGCCCGGGCGACACCCCACTCGGCCCGGGCGACATCCATCTCGGGCTGGTAATAGAGCGCGGCCAGGGTCAGGGTCTTGAGGTCCCAGACGGCCGGCGGCCAGTCCTTGACCTCGCCGTTGCGGACGAGGAGATCGCCGAGTTCCTGCGACGCGAGCGTCCGCGCCTCGAAGTCGTCCATGACCCTGGCCGGCTCGAGGGGCCGGGGATGGAAACGGACGCACGAAGCCGCGACCGACAGGACGCACACCAAGAGGAAGGCTTTAGACGACGTGTTCGCCTTCATCATGTCGCCTTCATCATTCATGAGCCCATCGAAGCCGATATTATCATCTTCCGCCCGGGAGTGTTTCAACTGAATTTTTCGTCATGCCCCGGACCGTTGGTCCGTCAGTTCGCGTGTCTCGTGAACCAGTCGACGACCCGGACCAGCCGGTCCCTCTGGTGAGAAAGCTCCCGGATGCCGTGGGGCTCGCGCGGGTAGAGAACAAGCTCCGCCTCGGCCTTCCCGAGCTTCTTCAGCCCCATGTAGAACTGGAGGGCCTGAGGGAGGGGGCAGCGGTGGTCCTCGAGGCACTGCATAAGGAGAATGGGCGTGCGGACGTTCTCGATGTAGGTGATCGGGGAGGTCTTGCGGTAGAGGGCGAAGTTCGCCTCCCGGTAGGGCAGCCCGAAGTCCTTCTCGTACCAATAGGCGCAGTCGTCGACGCCGTAGCTCGAAAAGTTATCGACGGTGCTCCTCTCGGAGACAGCCGCCCGGAAGCGGGCCGTGTGGGTGACGATCCAGTTGGTCATGATCCCGCCGTAACTCACGCCTGTGACGTAGAGCCGCTTCGGGTCGACGGGCAGCCGGGTCAGGGCGGCGTCGACGGCCGACATCAGGTCATCGAATTCCTTCTCGTACCAGCGGGTCCGGATGGCCCCCATCCAGGCCTCGCCGTAGTCCGAGCTGCCGCGATAGTTGACGCGGAGGACGATAAAACCATTGGCCGCGTACCACTGGCACTCGGGGGTGAAGTCGTTGCCGTCCGTGCCCTGCGGTCCGCCGTGGATCTTCAGGATGAGGGGCCACGTCCGGCCCGGGTCGAAGTCGGGGGGCGTGAGCAGGAACCCAGCCACTGCCAAGCCGTCGGTATCCTTGAATTGGATCTTCTCCGTGCGGCCGAGCCTCAAATCCGCCAGCCATTCCTTATTGAGGAACGTCCGTTCGACGAGGCCTCGGCCGTCGGTGGCGGCGGTGAAGACCTCGGCCGGGTGGTCGTTGTCTTCACGGGCGAAAGCGAACACGCCCTGCGCCCGGGCCAGGTCCAAAGAGTCGAGCCGGCACTCTCCGGCGAGGACGGTCGCGACTTTTCCGTTGCCGAGGGAAAAGCGGTCGATATGAACGCGGGCCTGGTCGGCGACAAGGCCGAAGACGGCGCTCCCATCTCCGCTCCAGGCGAGGCCGCTCATCTCCCGGTCGAGCTCCGCCCCCAGGCGGCGCGGCGCGCCGCCCGCCGAAGGAATGACGAAAAGATGCCGATAGTTGTAGAGGTTATTGGGCTCTGTGATGCCCGTGTAGGCGATCCACTTCCCGTCGGGTGAGAAACGGGGGCCGGTATCCGAGCCCCGGTTCGTGGTCAGCCTCTTCACCTCGCCGCCTTCGGTCGAGACCGTCCAAATGTCGCTGTTATCGTTGTTGTCATCGTCGCCCGTCCGGTTGGAGACGAAGGCGATGAGCTTCCCGTCCGGCGACCAATCGATCTCCCTGTCGTCGAACGGGCCGTCCGTCACTTTTATTGGGCTCCCGGGAGCGTCGAGGGAGACGACCCAGATGTGGCGGAATTCTCGGGGATTGCCGAAGTAGCCCTCGCCGTCGTAGAGGTATTTTGTCCGGGTGATGACATAGGGGTCGTCCTTATTGGGATGGGGCGCTCCCTCTTTCTCCTCCTTTTTCGGGTCGGGTGAGACGAAGGCGATCCGCCTGCCGTCCGGAGACCAGGCGAACTCCTCGATGGCGCCCTTCCAGTCCGTCAGCTGCCGGGCCTCGCCGCCGAGCTTCATATCGAGGAGCCAGATCTGGGCCGGATCCGTCCGGCCGGAAAGGAACGCCAGAGAGCCCCCGTTCGGGGACCAGGCCGGCGACGATGAGCCCTTTTCGTGGGTCGTGAGGCGCTCGACGCGGTCGTCGGCGAGCGTCACGAGATAGATGTCGTGGGTCCGTCTCATCTCGCCGGGCTTCTTTTCGTCGGGCACGGCCGCCGTCCGGACGAAGGCGATGCGCGTTCCGTCCGGCGAGATCCTGACGGCCGAGACCTCCTGGACCTTGAAATAGTCGTCGACGGTGAACATCCGCGTTCCGGCCGCGAGGCCGACGGCTAGCCAGAGGGCTAGGACGTTAACGGACAGGAACCTGCCTTTGTGATTCACGGTACGCCTCCTCGACGTCAAAGGCTGAGCTTGAGGCCGAACAAGATGACCGGTCCCGAAAGCTTGATGTCGGCCTTCCGGGCGCCGGATACGTTGTCCCCCGTCGGTCCGCCCGCGGCGAAAAAGCCCGTCCTCGGGTAGCTGGGGCTGCCCTGCGTGTCCTCGTAATACCAATAATAATAGGAACTGTTGCTCGAAGTGACGGTGCCCGAAGCCGTGGTCTGGCTCAAGAACCAGTTGCCCTTGAGATTCGTGACGGTCGCCGACCGGAAGAAACCTTCCGCGACGACGGCGACGCCCCGGAGAATCCGGCAGCTCACGCTGAGGCCTCCCTGAAGGCCGAGGGCCGTGTTGCTCGCGTTGAAGGTTTCGAGCTCCGACAGGACGCCCAGGCCGGACGTCGCTTCTCTCGTGAAGCTGAGCTGGACGATCTGGAAGACCGGGCCGGCAAAAACGTCGAGCCCGACGCGCGAGGCGAGCTGGACCCGATAATGGAGATTGATGAAGAGCAGGATGACCGAGACCTTGGGCGTGTAGTTCGAGGCGAACTCGTAGCTCGGGTCGGGGACGGAGGACGTGCCCGTGAGGCCGCTCTTGTTGCTTAAGCGGTAATACCCGACGCCGATGCCGGTGCCGAAATGGGCGCCCCAATAATTGACGATCTCGGCCTGGAAATCCGGGCCGCCCTTCAGGGCCTCATAGCGTCCCGACAGGCTGTCGGATGTGTCCTGGGCATACCGGAAAGCCCCCAGGATGCCCTTGTTGTAGTCGTCGCCCTGGATCCGGGTCGGGCCGGCCAAAAGCTTGAACGCCACTTGGCCCTGCGGGAAGGCCGGCCCGGCGGCGGCAAGAAACGCCGCGGCCGCGGATAAGAAGACCATCGCTCTTTTCATATTCGTCCTCACGCGCGACTCTCCATTCTCTTGGGTCCGCCCGCGAAAGTCAAGGACGGGTCCCTCTCCCGGACCGCTCCGTCCCAGACGCGGCTACTTCGTCCCTTTCAAGTACTTGTCGTACCAGGCGAGGTACCGCTCGTAGCGGTCACGCACGTAGCTCGGCGTCGTGATGCCGTGGAACTGGCCCGGGTAGACGACGAGCTCCGTCGGGACACCCAGGCTCTTCAGGGCCTGGTACATCTGTTCGCCGCCGATGACCGGGACGTTGAAATCCTTCTCGCCCCCCATGAAGAGGGTGGGCGTCCTGATGCGATCGGCGCGGAAGAAGGGATAGGAGATCCGGAGCCAGGCGTCCACGGCTTTCCACGGGACGCCGATCTCCTCTTCGTACTGCCGGATGTACTGGTCCCCTCCGTACATCGAGAGCTGGAGGGCGCTTCCCGCCCCGGAAATCGCGGCGTTGAAGCGCGTGTCCGTGGCGATCGAGTAGTCGGTCAGAATCCCGCCGTAGCTCCAGCCGCCGATACCGAGCCGGGCGGGGTCGGCGACGCCCATGGCCACGGCCTGGTCGACCGCGCCCAGGAGGTCGAGCACCTCTTTATGGCCCCAGTCGGCGAAGATGGCCTTCTGGAAGGCCGAGCCGCGGCCCGAGCTGCCCCGGTAGTTGACGGCAAGCACCACGTAGCCGTTGGCCGCGAAGAACTCGCGCTCGAAGCTGAAGCTCCATTCGTCCTGGCCGTTCGGTCCGCCGTGGATGCGGAGGAGCATCGGGCAGCGCTTCCCCGGGGCATAGGCGGCCGGTTTGACGATCAGGCCATGGACCTCGGCGCCGTCCCTGCTTCTCGAGGTGAAGTCCTCCGTGTGGCCGAGCTCGAGCCCGGAGAATAGGGCGTCGTTTTCGTGCGTCAAACGGCGCAGCCGACCGTTCTCGAGAGCGTGGACCTCGCCGGCTTCGGCGGCTGAACCCGCGAGAAAGGTCAAAGCGCCGTCGGGCCCGAGCGAGAGGCTCGAGACCGTCCGGCGGCCCTCGGTCAGCTTCTCGACCGGCCCCCCGGCGGCCGCGATCCGGCCGACGTAGACTACACGGTCGTCGGCGACGAGGAAGAGGAGCGCCTTGCCATCCGAGGTCCAGAGGATGGGGCTCGAGACGCTCCGGTCTAAGGCCTCCGTCAGGACCTTGACGGCGCCGCCCTCCGCCGGCACGACGGCCAGCTTGTTGAGGTTGTAGGCCGAGAAGCGCGGCTCGTCGCCACGCAGGAAGGCGATCCACCGGCCGTCCGGACTCCAGGCCGGGCGCCCGCCATCGGGCCCCTGGTAAGTCGTGAGCTGTTTCGGCTCCGCGCCGGCCCTGGCCTCGACGACGAAGACGTTCGCGTCCGGTGAGCGGTCCGGGTCCGGCCCTCGCTCGCTGACGAAAGCGATGCGGCGGCCGTCGGGCGACCAGGCGGGCGCGTTGTCGCTGTACGGTCCGGAGGTCAGCTGTTCGGCCTTGCGCGCGGCCGTGTCGAAGAGCCAAAGGTGGGAGTAGAGCCGCTGGAGATAGCCGGCTCGGTCCTGCTTGAAATGGTAACGGTCGACGATGATCGGCGGACGCGTCTTGCGCTTCCAGCCGTCGAGCTTCTCGGGCTCGTCGGCGGGGTCGCGGTCGCTCGAGACGATGACCAGCCGCGTGCCGTCGGGCGACCAGGCGTAGTCGTTGACGCCGCCCTTGATGTCCGTCAGGCGCGCGGCCTCGCCGCCCCTCCGGTCGAGGAGCCAGACCTGGGCGCCGAGCTTCTTCTCCTCCTCCGTGCCTCTCGCGGCGAGGAAGGCGAGGTAACGGCCGTCGGGCGACCAGCGGGGCGAGCTCTCGCCGTCCGGGCTCGCCGTCAGGCGCACCGTCTCGGCGCCGTCCCAACTCACCATCCAGAGGTCGGAGTCGCGGCGGTCCTTCTCGGCATCCGTCGTGCCGACGGTGTAGGCGACCCATTTCCCGTCGGGCGAACGTTGGGGGTCGCCGACGCTCCGGATGCGGGCCAGGTCGTCGAGCGATATCGGGCGCCGGGCCGTCTGGGCGAATCCGGCGGGGCCGAGGAGAGCGATCGCGGCGGCAAGGACCGCGCTCGCGATAAGGATCCGGATCTTGCTCGAAACTTCCACTCTCGTTTGTGACATGTGACGACTTATACCGCCCGTCTGCCGGACTGTCAAGGCTCGGGGTTGACTCGGGGAATCGCCGGGGATATAAGAAAACCGTCCCGCGGAAGGAACCATGTACCTCGGCCTGGATTTCCTCGTCGATGGCGCCGGACGGCCTCGCCTGATCGAGGCGAATGTCGGGCTCCCTGGGGGTGCCGAGGAATACGACCGGACCCACCGGGTCCGGCTCGGGACGCCGTCCGGCGTCTTCGACAGGATCGAAGCCCTGTCCCTGCGGACCCACGGCCGGCCGTTCCGCGACTACATCGCCTCCCTGCCTTTCCTCTCCGGGCTCAAAGCGCTCAAGCTCTGGATGGACGGGTGCGGGCCTTTTCCGGAAGACTGCCATCCGGCTCTGAGGCTCGAGGACAAGTGGGTCCAATACCAGGTCCTCAGCTACGTCGTGCCGATGCCGGAAACGGCCGTCTTCGACCCGAGCATGCCGGCTGAGGCCAGCCGGTTCCTGGAGACCCATCGCCGGGTAGTCCTGAAGCGGCGTCTGGGACGCGGCGGCCGCGACCTCAAGGTCATCTCGCGTCCCGAGGAGCTGCCGGCCGCGGCGCCCGGCCCGTACGGCGTCCTGCTTCAGGAGCACGTCGATTCCCGAGTGGACGGGTACGCTTTTTCCCTGCGCAGTGTCGCGTTCGCGGGGGAATGGATCTGCCTGTACGCCAACCTCGCCCCGCGTCCTCCCTCGAACCACGGCGTGCTCGCCTACGTGGCGGAAGGCGACGGCCCCCGCCTGTCGGCGGCCTCGTTCGATGCCGTCCGTTTCGACGATAGGTCCTGGGAAGCGGCGATCTGGTTCGGCCGGGATGAACCGGCCTACCTGAGACACAACCTTTATGAGGACTGGGTCGCCACGGCCGCGGTGCTCCTCCCGGGGCCGCTCCTGCGGGAGGTCCGGGAGCTTTCCGTCCGCGTCGAGCGGCTCTACGATGGATTGGATCCCGGCGCGTTGCCCAAGGCCTGGTTCGAAACGCACCCCGGTGGCCGCTAAGCCGACGCGGCCTTTGCTATCGCCGCCGTAATCTGGTAAAAGGATAGGGAACGCGGACGTTGGGGGTGACCGATGCTCTATTTCGCTTACGGCTCGAACATGCATCTTGCCCAGATGAAGGAGCGCTGCCCCGGCGGGCGCTTCCTGAAGCCTGCCGTTCTCGAAGGCCACAGGTTCGTCTATGACGGCTATTCCGTCGATCGGCAGGGGTCGACGGCCAACATCATCCCGTCACCCATCGAATCGGTCCGGGGGGCGCTCTTCGAGATCACGGAGAGGGACAAGCTCGCCCTGGACGCGCACGAGGGATACCCGAAGGCCTACGACCGGAAGGAGTTCGAGGTCCGGGACGCCGATGGCAACGCCTACCGGGCCATGGCCTATTTCCGGACCGGCCGGGCCATCGGGAAGCCCCACCCCGACTACGAGAGAGTCGTCCTCGAGGGCGCCAAGGACTGCCGGCTTCCCGAAGACTACGTCGATAAGTACCTGAGGGTCGTCCGGCTGTAGGTCCGGGCGGCGCCTGGCGGCCGGGGGACAGGAGATTTTGACAATCTCTTGACGACTTCTTAACGGAACGCTGACAACTTATCCGCCCCGAGGGCCGATATTGCCGTTGGACGGTGGGACGCGGGTCTGCCCGCCGGTCATCTCCCGGAAGGAGGAGACCGATGGCGAGAAGGATTGTGGCATTGCTCGAGCTCGTGGTCTTCTCCGTGTTCACGACGTGCTGCGTTTATCATGTCCAGCAGAAAAACTTCGCATCTATAGCCCGGGGCGGGCCGGGAGTCAAGATCCTGGCGGTTCAGACGACGGCCCGGGAATATCTCGAATTCGGCGAAAAGCATCCGGCGCGGCTCGATCATGCGAGCGTCGTCGGGGAGAGTCTGACGACCGTGGAGTTCAACCGCGAAGACATCGTCGAGCGTGCGCATCTCACCCCGACCCCCACCCTCCCCAGCACGGTCGAGACCAAGGACGGGAAGAGTTACCGCGTTATCTCGTCGAGGCCCGCCGGTGACAAGCTCATCTGCCAGGCTTACGTGCCTGTTTCCATCCCTGTTTCGGAGGTCCAGCTGGCCTGGGTCAAGACGGTCAACGCCGGGGCCTCAATCCTGCAAGGCGTGGCCGGCGTGCTCGTCATCGGCCTGCTCGTCGCCATCACGGCCGCGGACGAGTACACCGGCACGGACTTCTTCGACGGCATTTTGGAATCGGAGCCGGAATCGGTCGCCGTCCCCCCTCGTGCTTATAAAGATTTCTGGGAAAGCTATTTTGTCGACGCCGAGCTCCATGGCGCAGCGCCTGGCCAGGGCTTCAAGATCACGGAATGGACGGCCGTCGACTGCGCTCCGGGATCCGGCGGGCGGGACACGTTCCTGTTCGGCAACGAGCTCGGTGCACCGAAATCCACCGACGAATTGAAAGTCGTCGTCGTCGATCATCCAGACGCGTCGATGGTCGTCCCGGATCTCGAGGGGACGATGCACACGGTGTCGACGCCGGTCAAGCCGCTAAAGGCCTATGACCAGCACAGGAGGGACATCCTGCCCCTCGTCGGGAAGAATGACGGGGTCTTCTGGACGAGCCCCGAAGACGAAAGGAACCCGAAGAAAAAAGAAGACCTGAGGGACGAGCTCATCTTCGAGTTCCCCAAGCCGAGGGGGAAGGCCGCCAAACGGGCCAAGCTCATCGTCAACGCGACGAATACGATGTGGGCCTCGCACTTCGCCGGCCAGTTCGTAGGGATCCCGGGCGTCTCCCCGGTCAAGACGTTCGACCCGGCGAAAACCGACATGTCCGGCGGCCGGGCCAGGGACTGGTACCGGGAGGAGGAATTCTACAAGCTCCGGGTCTGGGTGGAAACCAAGACCGGATGGCAGCCGCGCCAGACGATCTACGGCGGCGGACCGTTCGTTCCCCGGGACAAGGTCTGCCTCCTCGACGTCGGCGACGCGTCCGGCTCCACGCTCAAGATCAAGCTTATGCCGCCGGCGAACTTCTGGATGATCGACCGCCTGGCCGTAGATTACAGCAAGGACCTTCCCGTCGAAGTGAGCGAGCTCAACCCGGAGACCGCCGCAGCCCCGGGGCTCTCGAGCGATGACGTGCTCGGCGCGCTGGCCGAAGTGGACGGCCGGTACCTCGACCTCCCGACTCCGACCGACAAGGTCGAGATGACCTTCCTCCCCTCCGCGCTCAAGCCGGGCATGCAGAGATCGATCTTCTTGAGGACCGTCAGCCGCTACGAGATCCAGCCCTCGCCCGGCCGCTAGTCCTTGAGATTGAAGAGGAGCCGGGCGACCGCCTCCACGACTCCGCTTTCCCGTGAATAGAACGAGGCGTTGATGGCGCCCAGGGGCCGGACGGAGATGCCCAGGGCCCGGCCGTCGAGCAGGCGCTGGAGAACAGGCCTCGGCACCGTGAGATAGGTCTTCCCGCCGTTTCCCTCGGTCACGGGCCAGTCGATGATCATCTGGGAGCACAGGACATCGTCCGCGGGCCGGCCCTGAACGAGGCCGCTCCACGTGACCCTTCCTTCGTCCCATCGGGGCTCGCCGCCCGTGATCTCGACCACACGGATAAGGCCGAAGTCCGGATGTTCGTCCGCCGTCCGCTCGAGCGATCGGGTCGTGAGCTCGAGCAGTCCCGGCCCCGCGACCTTCCTGCCCGCGAAGGCGCCGAAATCCCAGCGCAAGATGACGGACCGGGTGCCGCCCGCCGTCACCACGTTCGTTCTCTGGCCGCCATCACGGACATACCAGTTGTTCAGGTTGACGTCGGGATTGTCAAGGTCGACCGTGGCATCGGCAGCGACGCGGACTTCATGCCCGAACGTCTTCGGGTCCGCGACAGGGGGATGATAGGGGATTGGCTCGCCCTTGTCGGGTCCGGTGGTCGCCGTCTCGACGACGTCCACGCGGAAGTCCGAGACGTCGACATGGTATCGCCCCAACCCCCAGTCCATGAGGGCCATCTGGGCGTTGACGACGTCCCCCGGGCCGGCGTCGAACCCGTGCGTGGTCATGCTGATCGTGTGCCATTCCGTCGTATCCGCGATGTCGTACTCCATGAGATGGGTTTCGAAATCCGTCGTCCGCTGTGTGTTGACGTGGAGATTGACGCGGCGCGGAGCGTGACTGACGCGGATGCGGGCCTCGACCCGAAGCGCGTGCCCGGGCCGCTTCAGGAGGGCCAGGTCCAGCCTGTCCGAAACACGGCGCTTGATCAGGGCCCACCAGACCCCTCGGCGATCCTTGGTCGCGTCGACGACGATCGAAACATAACCGTCCCTCTGGATGAGATCCATGACGGCCTGCCCTTCTCCTGTGAAAAAAGACCAGCCCGCGACTCCCTCGAGGTCCTTTTTCAAAGGGCCGCGGAAGTCGTCGTGGAACTGGCCGGGGCAGGGGACGCAGAGCGCCCAACCCATGATGAGCGACCCCAGGAGAGGACCGAGGTGTCTGTGTCTTGAGGCCATGGCTCGAGTGTCGTGTGTCTTGGAAAGAACCCTCGATCCTCCATTAGCATAGAGGAGGGACCCTGTCAATCCAGCCCGGTTCGAGGTCGGGGCGTAAAGAGGGATGTTACTTCTTCTTGGCGGCGGCGTGGGCCTTCTGGATGAAGTCCCAGACCTCGGCGCCGAACATCCTGTAGTCGTCGGGGATCGCCCCCGCCGTGTAGGCCTGGCCGATCCTGGCCTTGAGCTGCGGGTGATCGCCGTACGCCTCGTCGAGGAGCTCTTTCCACCGCTTGGCCAACGACTGGGCGACCGCGCCCGCCGGGTCGGCCTGAAGGTTCTTCTTGACCTCCTCGATGAGCTCGGCCCAGCGGTGCTGGTAAGCCGCGACCATCTCCGACGTGTACTTCTGGCCGACCTCCTGGAACTCCTTGAGCTCTCCCTCAGTGAAGAACTTCTCGTGCCACGACTTTTTGACGTCTTCGCCCATTTGGATGACCTCCATGATCTCGATGAGTTTTTTACGGTTGATGCGGCCCTGCCCCTCGAGCGCTCGGAGGACCTGTTCGATGGCCCTCGAGGCCTGCTTGAGCCGGTCGATCTCGTCCTTGACGACCTCCGCCTGGATTTTCAGCGATCTCACGACCTCGTAGCCCTTCCGGTCGAGCAGCTCCCGGACCTGGTCGAGCGAGAACCCCATGAACTTCAAGGTCACGATCTGCTGGAGCTTGAGCAGGTCGGTTTCCGTATAAACGCGATAACCATTGGGCTTTTCAAAGCTCGGCTTGAGCAGCCCGATCTGATCGTAATAATGAAGCGTCCGCACTGTGACCTTGGTCAGGTCGGCGAACTCCTTGATGAGGAAATTCTTTTTCATATCTTTGTCCTCAGTGCCATTATCAACTATGACGTAACGTCAGAGTCAAGCGCTTTTTTATTTTTTGTGTGATCAGAGCCTGACGAAGGAGAAAAAGGGACAGCCGCGACTGTTCTGCGGCAGGAGCCTCACCGCCAGCGGTAGCCGGTCGTGATCTGGAACGTATTCCTGGATAGGACCGGGTCGCTCGTCCTCGAGTAGTGGGCTTCGAGCCGGATGCCGCGAAAGACATACCAGACAATGCCGGCCAGGAAAATGTCGCCGCGCGCGGGAAGCAGGTCTTGGACGGTCAGGTCCTCGAGGAGCCGCGTCCCCTGGCCGTAGCCGAGGTAGACGTAATTCTCCGCCGAGAAATACCTGCGGACGTTCGCTACCCAGGAGAACGCATGCCGGCCCTCGTCGCTGCCGTAGTTGAAACGGATGTAGGGATAGTAATTCCCCCAGTAGTAGCCGAGCGAACCGAGGCCGACCGTGACCGCCCGCCCGGGGAAGTTCAAGCGCCAGACGCCGAGCGAGGCCTCCGCCGCCGAGAAGAATCCCTGGTAGACCTCCGCGAGATAGGACATCCGCGGATAAGCGACCGCCGGCGTCGCGTAGCCCAGCTCGAACCGCCCGTAGGCCTTCGACCAGAGCCGCGGATAGGCCTCGACGCCGAATTGGCGGTCCGTATCTCCGAACCTGTGCGTCTGGTTATACTTAAAGATCAGGACGCCGCCGTTCCGGGGTAGGTCGAGATGCAGGGCGAGCCGGTCGTTCTGGAAATCCGAGCGGCCGTCGCTCCAGTCCTCGATCTCGTGGCCGTATCGTAGCTCGAACTTCTTCTCGAGCCGCGGTGTCGCCATCGTCAGGAAAGCCTGGTAGTCCTCGTTCCCCGGCGAGAGCGAAACGGCCTTCTCGAAGTTCTCCCGGGCCCGGCCGCGGTCGCCTTCCCACTGGTCGAGGAGTCCCAGGTGGTAATACGTATCGGCGCTGCGCGGATTCCGGGCGAGGATCTCCTGATAGATCTCGCGGGCCCGGCCGTATTGCCGCCGGCGGGCGGCGATGTCGCCCGTGCCGACGAGGGCCTCCTCGTTCCCCGGCGCGAACTCGAGGACCTCCTCATAGCGGGCCAGCGCCGCCGCGTACTCCCCCCTCCACGTGTAGATCCTGGCCTCGAAGAGGACGACATCGGAGTTTTTCGGGAAGAGGGCGTCCATCTTCTTGAGCCGGTCCAAGGCCTTGCCCCTGTCCCCGGACCGGGCATAGGCCTGGGCGAGCAGGAAGTTGATGTCGTAATCGCCAGGCCTCGCTTCGAGCTCGCCGAGGCAGATCTCGATCGCGGACCTGTAATCTTTCAACTTCATCGCCCGCTCCGCCCGGTCGAAGGGCCGGTTGTCGCCGGCGAGAAGCGCCGGCGGGAGGGACCCGATCAGCCAGACGATGAGGAGTGCGTTTTGTTTTTTCATGGCTTGTCATGCTCCAGGGCGAATCCCTTCTTTTCCATCGCCCCCCATTCGGTCTTGCCGCGGAAGAGGTCCCAGAAAGCCTTCACTCGGACGAAAGTCAGCCACTGCCGGTAGGCGAGGTTCTCGAGGATGCCGAAGGCGGCGATGACGACGACATCCGACATCCGCGGGTAGCGCTGAAGGGAATACTCCTCGAGGAGGATGGCCGTGAGCGACAGGAGCATCCCGTAGACGATGGCCAGAAGGAAGAACTGAACCGCGAACGGATAGTTGACCTGCCAGGTCGCGGCGCAGTAAGCGAAATAGAAGTAGCCGGCGAGCTCGATCACGGGCCCCAGCATCTCGAAAACGAAGTAGAAGGGCATGGCGACCATCCCCGTCATGCCGTAGCGGGGATTGAAGAGCATTTTCAGGTTCTGGGTCAGGACCTCGACGAGTCCCCGGTGCCAGCGGTTCCTCTGCCTGGAGAGGCTCTTGTATCTTTCCGGCGCCTCGGTCCAGCAGATCGGATCCGGGATGAAAGTAATCCGGTAAGGGATCCTCTCCTCGTGGAGATGCCTGCGCAGCCGGACGACGAAATCCATGTCCTCACCGATCGCGGAACTCCTGTACCCGCCGATCTTGAGGGCGATATCCTTGCGGAAAAGACCAAACGCTCCCGAGATGATGAGGAGGCAGTTAATCATGCTCATCCCCATCCGCCCGCCGAGGAAGGCCCTCAGGTATTCGAGGATCTGGAAGCGAGCCAGAAAGTTGCGGGGCATGCCGATCCTGTGGACCTGGCCGTTCTTGACGACGCACCCGTTGCTCAGCCGGACGACCCCGCCGACACCGATGGTCCGCTCGGGGTCCTCGTGGAACGGCCGGACGACCTTGAGCAGAGCGTCGCGGTCGAGGATGGAGTCGGCGTCGATGGCGCAGAAAAGGGGATAGCGCGCGACGTTGAGGCCGGCGTTCAGCGCGTCGGCTTTCTTGCCGTTGACCTTGTCGACAACGACCAGCCGAGGCTCCTTCGGAGAAACGTAGATTCCGCGGACGGGGGCCGTGTCGATCGATTTCCTGAAGATCCGGATCGTCCTTTTCAGCTCGAACGCGGCGATGAGTTTGCCCAAGGTCGAGTCGGTCGACCCGTCGTTGACGACGATGACCTCGTAGAGGGGGTATTCGAGGGCGAGGAGGGAGTGGATGCTCTCGAGGATGCACGCCTCCTCGTTGAACGCCGGAGCGATGATCGAGATCGGCTTGGCCAGCGGCAGCGAGAAGATCTCCTTCATCCGGACATAGCTCGTGATCCGGTGGTAGCGGAAGATGCCGACGAGGGACAGGATGACGAACAGGAGGTAGAAGCTGTTGAGGAGCAGGAAATATATGAGGATGGAGCCGGAGAAAAAATGGAACAGGAGATGGAACACGTTTGCCATCAGCCCACCCGCGAATACGAGAAGTCCTCGAGGCCCATGGCGGCCATGTCCGAGGCGAAGCGGTCCTCCTTCTGCCTGGAGATCTCCTGGAGGCGCCGGATGCCGAGAGACCCGAGGTTAATGAGCCCCTCCCGGGCGTTGTTGCGGACGTGCCAGACGGGAGAATAGAGCCCCCGGGTGAGGATGACCAGGGCGCCGGGGTTCTTGAGCTTCCCCAAGCCCTTGAGCGCCTGCGCCTGGACTTCCCATTCCCTGTCGCCGGCCATTCTCTCCAGGACCTCGTAGGACTCGGGGATGAGGAACTTGCTGAGCGCTTTGGCCACCTTGATCCGCACCTCTTTATCGGGATGGCCCGCCCGGGCGGCCACCTCCGGATACAGCGAAGGGAGGGGGATGGTCCCGGCGAGCTCGATGAGAAGGCTCAGCTTCTCCACGGGGGGCGATTTCGCCAGGCAGGCCTTGACGAACGGCTCGATCCTTTCCCCGGCTCCGAAGATGATGTTGGTGTAGGTGTGGATGTTGGGGCAGGATTCCTGCTCGAAGGCCTGGAAGACCAAGGCCAGGGACTCCCGGTCGGGGAACTGGACCAAGGTGTTGACGGCGGCCAGACGGATGATCGGCTTGTCCTTGAGGAGGTCGACCAGGAGGGCCTTTTCTGGAGGCGTCGAAAGGAGCCCGGCGAGGCGCGTCGCCTGCAGGCGACGCGCGACGAACGGCGACCGGAGGTCCTTCAGGCTGCGCTCTCTCAGGGCATGGTCGAACACGACCTTGAGGACCTCCTGACCCCGCCCGCTGATCATGTCCAGGAAATCGATAAGGACCTGGGTCAGGACCTTCCGCTGGCCCCGGTACCTCTCGGCCACCTCGACCGCCGCGCTGTCCTCTCCGGCCGAGATGGCCCGCAGGACGTCCTGTTCGATGCGCAGGTATCGGGATTCGAAGAGGTCGTCGCGGCGCCGGATGACCAGCCGCCGCAAGATGATGAAGGCGAAAAGGGCGATCGAGAACAGGAGGAAGAAGACCAGGGCGCGGGAAACGATGACCGTCAGCAAGTTATTCATGGCGCGCCTTGAGAGCCCGCCGAACCTTGGCGATGATGATGTGCGGCGAGAAGGGCTTGGTGAAGTAATCCGCCGCACCGCCCTCGATGGCCTTGAGGATGTCGACTTCCTGGGCCAGGACGCTCATGACAAAAACGGGGATGCGGGCGGTGCGGGGATTCTTCTTGAGACGGCCGAGGACCTGATATCCGTCCATTCCAGAGAGCAGGATGTCGAGGAGGATGGCGTCGGGCCGCGCCTCGACGGCCTTCTGCAGTCCGTCCGGACCGTTCGACGAGGCCAGGACCTCGTAATCTTCCTTCTCCAGGAAATACCTGAGAACGCGAACTGTTCCGGGGTCGTGATTGATGATGAGGATCCTTTTCGGCATCCCGGCGTCCGCCTCTCCCTCTTCGCTCGACGCGGGCTCGGAATGGGCCGCCTCGGGATCGGCCCCCTCAGCGGAGCGGGGCTTGACGCCGAGGAGTTTCTGCATCTTCTTGAGCGACCGGATCTCCCTCTCGAGATAGGCCGCCGGGCTTTCCGCCGTGTCCCCGGAAGCCAGACTGCCGTCCGGCCGAGGCCGATCTCCGCCGGAGTCGCCGGCGATCAGGCCGGTCAGTGTCTCGAGCCGCTGGGCCCTCTCGAGCTCCTCGATGGAGGTCTCGAGGAGGTGTCCGATCTGGACCTGGATCAGGGCCACGAGTGACAGGTGATCCTGGATCTCCTCCGCGCCCCGGGAGAGGAACTCGGAAAAGGCCTTGGCGTCCGGAGCCGCCCCAGGCTTGGACTGGTCCTGGGCGGAGTTCTTCCCGGGGGCGTTCCGCTCGCCCGCGTCCGCGGCCGGCAGGCCCGGTTTCGATTTCGCGTTCGTCATCCGGACGGGTCCTCAGCATGTAGTAAATGATAGATAAAAAAACGCTTCCATAGTCCAAGATGGTGAATTCAGGGGTGATTTTCGAAGGCGGACTTCACCCTTGGAGGGGAAGTCATTTCACCGCGGCGGAGGGAGGTCCCGATGGACTGGTTCAGATACGCCCGTCCGACCCTTATGATCCGATGACCCTGGAGGAAGAGAGTCGGCAACCCTAGGGTCCCGGCCGGTCAGCTCGCTTTTTTCGCGCCCCAGGTTCCCGTCGTCGAGTTCCCCACGTATGAACCCGAAGTCCCGGCGCCCAGGCCGTAGACCGTGCCGGTCAGGACGAAATCGTACCAATCGGTGTAGGTCAGAAGAAGGGTGCCCGAAGCGCCCGTCCATGTCCCGTGGAACCCGCGGCTGTCGGTGAAAGTGCCGGACAGGACGTCGGGCCCCGACAAGGTCAGGGTGAATGTGTAGGTCGCTGACGTGGCGGAGGTGTCCATCATCGTGATCGTCCAGTTGCCGCGGTCGTCGATGATATCGGGCGCCAGCGTATAACCGTCCCCGTAGAGATAAATGGACCCCGAGTAGCCGTAGCGGAGCTTGCCGTTGAGGTAGACCTCGACGCTGTACAGGGGATTGACGGCCGTGTAGCTGAAGTTGACCGAGGTCAGCTCCTTGTACGTATACTCCCCCGACGCCGGGCTGCCCGTGATCGTGTCGGGGACGATCACCGTCAAGGTATAGCTGGGGGTGCCGAACTTGCAGCTCGCCCCCCCCGCGATGAGGAGCAGGGCGATGGCCCCCGCGGCCAGCGGAGGAAGACGAAACGTCTTTCTCGAGTCCATGGCGATCGCACCTTTCACCCCTAGATTATACACGATTCAGCGCCGCAAAGGCCCACTTTTTCGAACACTCTCCCTAAACTCCAGGCCGGGCGAAGGCGTTCCAGGGGCTGCCGTCCAGGGGACGGCGTGGCGGGCGATCATGGATTTCGATCTCCTGGATTCAGAGGAAACTATGGTCGAGACACCGGTGATCGATTCAGGATGCTCCCCAAGGCGTTCTCGATGTCCGGATAGCGGAAAGAGAAGCCCCGTGCCAGGAGTCGTTCCGGGATGACTCGCTGGCCTTCGAGAATGACCGATCCAAATTCTCCCAGCACCCATTTCACCATGAACCCCGGAGCCGGAATGAAAGACGGTTTTCGCAGGGCTTTTCCAAGCGCCTTGGCCAGATCCTTATTCCTCACCGGATGCGGAGAGCACGTATTGACAGGGCCAGAGATCTCCGGGTGTTCCAACACGAACTCAAAGGCCCGGGCCAGGTCGTCGATATGGATCCAGGAAAACCACTGCTTTCCGCTTCCGATCGGCCCTCCGACGTATTTCTTAAAGAGAGCGATCATCCGGCCAAGAGCCCCCCCCTGTTCTCCCAGGATGATGCCGAAGCGGGCGATGACGACCCGGGCCCCTTTTCCCGCGGCCTTGACGGCTTCTCCTTCCCATTCTACGGCGATCCGGGCCAGGAAATCGCTCCCGGGTGGGGATGTCTCGGTCAGTTCTTCGTCCCGGCAAAAGCCATAGTAGCCGACGGCGGACGCGCTGAAGAGAAGGGTCTTCTTTCCGGGATGTGAGGAAATTCCCTCGACGATGTTCCGGGTCGTGCTGACACGGCTATCCCGGATCGCCTGCTTTTGTTCGTCCGTCCACTTGCTGAAGATCGAGGCACCGGCAAGATTGACGACGGCGTCGTGGTCCTTGACCGCTTCCTGCCAGGGGCCTTGCCGCGTGGGATCCCCTTGCAGGTAGGAGATCCCCGCGGCCTCTTTTTCCGGTCCTCTCACGGACCGGGTCAGGACAGTCACTTCGTTCCCATCCCGAATCAAATGGGACGTCAATCGAGTCCCAACGAAGCCCGTGCCGCCCGTGATCAGGATCCTCACGTCGTTCCCCTATGGGCAACTTCCGATCTATTCCGCTTGAGTTGTTCAGGATTCTGTTTCAAGGTCTATCTTCTTCACATATCCATCCGCATCGAACTTCCTTCTTAGTCCATTGTCGTTCATGTATCTCACATGGCCGAAGATCGGCCTTTCTACCCAGGGGCGGTCATGCTTCCCAAAGCACCAGGCCACGCCGGCAAACCCGTTCGGATCCCGGCCATCCAGCTCGTATTTGTTGTTCAGGTGAAGGGCTGTCCGGAAGGCATCTTCGGGCGTCTCGCTCCATTCGATGATCTTCTTTCCCCAATACATTCTCATATACCCGTGCATCTTGCCCTTGATGACCATCTCCTTCTGAGCGGCATTCCAGTAAGGGTCGTGAGTTCTGGCGGACTCGAACTCTTCAAGGGTATAGATGTGGGAACGCTTGTCTTTCCGGTGAGCCCTTAGGGACTTTTTGGCCCATTCGGGAACGGCCTCGAACGAATCGTAGTTTTCGTTGTAGAACACGAAATTCAAGCTCAGCTCTCTTCTGACGATCAGCTCTTCAAGAAAGGCGTCGCTTCCGGAGCTGGGGCTTTCGGCGGCTTTCAGGGCGATGGACAGGGGGGAGATCTGCCCAAAGTGCAGATAGGGGCTCATCTGGGAAAGGGCATCAAGGGTGGGATCATTCTTCGATTCTGGGTAGTGATCCAGCTTCCCGTCCAGAAAGACCTCGAGCTTCCTCCGGGCCTCTTTCATTCCGCCCTTGAAAGACCTGGCCGTTCGAACACTCCGATCGATGTGAAGGCCTGCGATCGCTTTGTCGACGTCGCTGATATCATAGGAGTCGAAATCATGGGACCGGGATCGGACAGCGGGAACGCCCTGTTTCAAAGGGACAACAAAACGGCTCAAGTTCTTGTGGATCTTCGGCCTGATCGTCGCCGCCGCGTATTCCTCTTTTGGCGAGGTCTCTTCGATAGGGACGACGGCATCGCTTTCGATCTGAACGAGAGGACAATCGATCCGCTCGGCGACTGTGCGTCTCCATTGTCTTTGGATCCTCAGATAGCCCCGATCCACGACAACGAGCGAGGCGTTCTTGGCCAGCAGGCCGGCACCCTTTTCAGGGGATTGACGGAGAACGACCATCCGGATGCCTCTTTTTTCGAGAGACTGCTTCACCTCTCTGAGCCCCTCGAGCATAAAGGCATAATGTCTTTCATTGGCTTCAAGGAAATGCTCGGTGACCCCGAAGAACACAAGGACGGGCTGGCCAAGCTTGTTGCCCATGGATACGGCATATTCGAGGGCATGATTGTCTTCGGCCCTTTGAGACGCCTGCATCCAGTAAAGGACGTAGGCCCCTTTTTTCATTTCCTTATTGTTGAGAGCCTTTATCCTCTCTCTTTGGATCATGGCCATCAACCGAAGCTTCTATTGCGAGGCACTCATGGGGTGATTGCGGCCGCTTTTCGGGAACCACGGGAAGAACATGGGGGTCCTCTTCTTGTAGGCTTCCCAATCCGCCCGTCCCGCGTACTTCTTCTCCAGGAGCGGCACGCCGGAAACGAACAAGAGCAAGCATGTGATGACGACCGGGCTGATGAGCGCAGCCCAGCCGTTCGCCGAGGAAAGGGCGATGAGACCGATCCCCCACCACATGGTCGCTTCCCCGAAGTAGTTCGGGTGGCGCGTGATCGACCAGAGGCCGCGGGTCATCAGTCTTCCTTTATTCTCCGGGTTACGGACATGCGCGGAGAGCTGGCGGTCTCCGACGGTCTCGAAGAAGAACCCGACCAGGAAGACCAGCGCGCCGATGATATCCAAGGCGTCGAGCGGCCTGGCGGGAGAGCTGAAGAGGACCGTGGCGGAAAAGGACACGGCGAGCATCATGAGGCCCTGCAGCATGAAGACAAAAAGGAACGATTTGACCAGGAAGTCCTTCCCCCAGTCCTTTCTCATCTTGGCGTAGCGAAAGTCTTCCGGCCTCCCCGCGTTCCTCAAGAGAATGTGAATGGAAAGCCGGAGGCCCCAGAGGAGGACGAGCGCCATCAGGACCAGCTTTGCCGGATAGAGGGCCGGTCTCCGGACGAACAGCGCGCCGACCACGACGATGAACCCAAGTCCCCAGGCGATGTCGACGATGGAGTTGTTCTTCAGGATCTGGGCCAGGATGAACAACCCGACCATGTAGATGAAGACGACGATGGCGGCGGTCAACAGCAGACTGAGCATGGATCTCTCCCGTCCCGGCGGAACAAGCTTGTCATTCTCCCAACAGGAAGGACACCGCGACGGCCCCCACACCCGCGTTCGATCCGACCACGGGGGAAATGTCCATCATGTAGGCGCATCTCTTGCCGAATACCTTTTCCACTTCAACGGCATAGGTCATGGCGTCCTTAAGGTTGTGAGCGTGGAGGATGGCGTATTCCCAGACGCCGTTCTTCGCGGCGCATTCCCTCAAATGCCGCAGGATGTTCTTGAGGCTTCCCCGCTGGCTGAAGGACTTGCCGAACACTTTCGATTCTCCGTTCTCGCCCATGGAAACGATCGGTTTCAAATTCAAGAAGTTCGCGATCGCTCCCGCCATCGGGCTGACCCGCCCCCCGCGGACCATGGACTTCAGCGTGCGGACCCCGACCAGGATCTTCGAGTTCGGCCGGATCCTTTCCGCTTCCTGCACCACTTCGTCGTGGGTCTTGCCTTCCTCGATCAGACGGGCGACCCTGAGGACCAGAAGGCCGAGCGAGCCCGAGAGCGTCCGGGAATCGATGACCGTGATCCTCTTTCCCGTCTCCTTCGAGATCTGGTCGGCCGCCCTGACGCTCGTCGAATAGGTGCCGCTCAGTTTCTGCGAAAGATGGACGGAGATGATCGAGTCGTAGTGGCCGACCAGACGCGAATAGAGGGCCTCGAACGTCTTCGCGGAGGGCTGAGCGGTTTTCGGGAATTCCTTCCGCTCCTCCAGAAGCGTGTAGAACTGGTCCGGCGTGACGGTCACCTTATCCAGGTATTGGCTGTCCCCGAAATTCAGTTGGATGGGAACCATGTTGATCTGATAATGATCGAGCAAGCCCTGGGTCAAGTCACAGCAGGAATCGGTCACGACCGCGATGTCCCATTTCCTCTGATAGGCCGCCTCGTACTGCCTGAGCATGTCGTCGGCCTTCTGGTAGACCAGGCTGCCGAAATCCCTGATCCTATAGAAAAGATCCGCGGGCGCATCGGTGTGGATATGGACCCGGAGGGTGTCTCTCGATCCCGCGACGACCAGCGAATCGCCGAATTCCGAGACCTCTTGTTTCAGCTCATCCCTGTCCAGCCCGGATCCTTCCCGTCCTGGCGCGGGTTTGATCAGGGCCTCGGTGCAATACCGGTAGCGGACCGGGTCGGAGGCGATCCCCTCGACATGTTCGATAGCAATCACGTCCTGTCTGACGGAGACGATCTTCTTGTGCGAGGGTTTGACCAGGAAATCGATCATGCCCTCGAGGAAGAGAACCATGCCCTTGGAGCCGGCGTCGACGACATTCGCTCTTTTCATCGCCTCCAGCTTGTTCCTGGTTTCCTGGAGCGCCTCGAGTGCGCGGCCGTAGGAATTGGTCAACAGTCTCAGGAAGCTCCCGGCTTCTTCCTTCTGGGATTCCATGGATTCCGCCCACTTGCGGATGACCGTGATCATCGTCCCTTCCATCGGATGAGCGATCGCCTCGTACATGTACTTGACCGCTTTCCTGACGGACTGGACGAAATGCGCGACGGAGACCTCGTGGCAATCGCAGGATTCCGCGCCGATGCCGTACAGGAACTGGGCGAAGATGACGCCCGAATTGCCCCGCGCGCCTTCCAGGGCGGCGGAGGCGATGGCCGCGGATGTCACCTTAAAGGAACGGTCGGGCCGCACCCGTTCGATGATGGCGCGGACGGTCGAGGCGAGATTGGACCCCGTGTCCGCGTCGGGGACGGGGAACACATTGATCCTGTTCAGCTCCTTCTGGTTCTCCAGGATCTTCTTCGCGCCGGCCAGGAACGCGTAGTAATAGCCCCTCCCGTTCAGCTGCCCTTTGGCCGTTTTCGTCATCGGCGACATGCCCTTGAGATCCATGGGAGAAGGACGTATCCGTCTTCGGGTCAATTCATCTTTAAGAGCTTGCTCACCCAGACGATAAAGAGTCCGGCGAAGGCGCCGATCATCGGCCCCCAGACGCCTTCCAGGATGGTTATGGCGAGACTCCAGTCCCGGATGAGCCAGCGGTTCACCAGGCCGTAAACCGAGATGCCGAGGATACCGCCCATCATGCAAGAAACGATGCCCTTGAGGTAGGGCCCGTCGGAATGGAATTGGAGGGAAGCGAGGACAACGAACGCCGTGATCACCAGCACCTGCGAAAGAACGCCGCTCGAATTGTTGAACACGGGTTTGCCGTCGGCGATGGCGGCGACTTTCCGGATGTCCGCGCCGTAGATCTTCCCCCAGATGACGAGGTGCCACAAGGCATCCACCGCGCTGATCCCGACAAAGGAGATCGCCCACAAGACCGCGTATTTCAGGATCATCGTCGGACCTCCTTCACAGACATTCTGGGGTGCCCTTAAGAATAGACCTTTCTTTCTTATCCGGCAAGCCCGAAGTCCTGGTTCGCCCTATTCGTTCGCAAGTCGCTGATAAGCAGCCGGCGGGCGATAGAGGATATAACCCTCTGACTCCTAAGCAAAACGCCCCTTTTTATGGGCTCCAGGATTTCGATAAATCCCGATATCATCAGATACGTTTTGATATTGCTGACAGATTTAGGGCACAACTTGGGCACGGCTTGAGATGCCGGGGTCATTTGATATTTTTCCGCCCCTGTGCTAAGAAGCACCTATCATTTCCATCTTGGACGAGAAGAGAGCTTTAAGGATCGCCCTCGCGGCGCTGGCTGTTGTTCTCGTCGTATCCGCGCGCGGCCAGCAAAAGGCCGGCGCCGAAGCGGGCCCCTCCTACCGGGAAGACGCCCCTTCCAACCGCCGCCGACCAGGCATGGATATCGACGTCTCTTTGTACATCAACCACTGGCGGAATTCGCCGCCCAGGGACGGGCACGGCGGGCTCGTCGAACGCGATATCCTGACCCGTGGCGATCCCTTTCATCCGCGGGAAAAGGGGGCCGTCCTTCGTTATCTCAAGGCTTATCGCCGGGCCGAGCTTCCTCCTCATGCCAGCACACACAGCTTCGTCGACCGGCGCGAACAGGTCTTTTTCTATGTCATGAGCGGGCAGGGACGGATCATGACGGACGGCCGCACGGTCGACCTCGAGGAGGGGATGGCCGTTGTCATTCCCGCCGGACTTTCCTATCGGCTGTCCAATCCCTCCGTCCGATCGCTGGAACTCTTTTTGGCCGCGGAGGAGACGCCCGACGGTTTTGTCCCGGAGCGGCAGCTCTCGGTCGGCCGGTATCAGGATTCCCTGCCCCTCGTCGGTGCTCATTGGGCCCACATCGCCCGGCCGTTCGCCTACGATCATGAGCCGAAATTCGCCAACCCGATGGGCTTTGTCGTCGTGTCCATGGACGCCTTCGACATCGCCCAGCCGCATACGCACCCGGCGGCCACGGAGGAGATCTGGCTGCAGATTAAGGGAACGAGCCTGCTTTTTTTCGGCAACCGGCTCCTGCGCCAAGAGCCGGGCGAGGCTTTTCTGGTCCCGCCGACGAACACCGTCCCGCACAGCTCGATAAACCCTGACGGGGAACGCCAGCTGTGGCTGTTCTTCGGTTGCCGCAAGTGAGGAGCGGGCCATGAAGAAACCTGTACTCCCCTATCGCCGAAGGGAATTTCTCCGGACGGCGGGCCGGGGGATCCTCGGCGTCGGCCTCCTCGGGTCACCCGCATGGGGAGGGCGGGGCGGTGCAAGTCAGCCGGGCCTGTCTTCGGCAAGGGGCGAACGGCTTTCCATTCCGACGGAACAACCGCCGTTCGATACGACTCCGCTCCTCAGCCTCGTCAGAGGGCAGGACCGACGCGAGCTCGTCTATCACTCGCTGAAACTCATCGAGGACGACGTCTGGGCCGCTGTCGATCGCAAGAAATGCATCCTTATCAAGCCCAACATGGCCGTCGACAAGAATCCCCTGGCTATCACCCATGTCGACGCGACACGCGCCGTCCTGGACTTCCTCCGGCCCCGATGCCGGAAGCCCATCGTCGTTGCCGAGTCAGGAGTTCTGAACACGGCCGACGGGTTCCGCAACAACGGCTATTTCGCCCTGGAGAAGGAATACGGGGTCAAGGTCATCGACCTCAACGCAGAGCCCGACTTCAAATCGTCGTATGTCGTCGACAAGGACCACATCCCCAGGGCCATCAGGGTCTATTCCGTCTTTGTCGATCCCGACGTCTGCGTCATCTCGCTCGCCCGGATGAAAACCCACGATACCGTGCTCGTGACGCTGTCACTCAAGAACGTGCTCATGGCCGCTCCGGTCAACGACTACCGGAAGAGCGACAAGGGGATCGTCCACGGTGCAGTCAAGTCGATCGATGACGTCATGCATTACAATCTGTTCCACCTGGCCGAGCGGGGCGTCTGGCCCGACCTGGCCGTCATCGACGGCTTCGAATCGATGGAGGGGCATGGGCCGGCTTGGGGCACACCCCTGGCGACGCGCCTGGCCCTGGCCAGCGCCGACCCGCTGGCGGCCGACTTCGCCGGCACGACGATCATGGGCTTCGATCCGAACCGCATCCTCTACCTCAGGGCGATGGCGGACGCCGGGATGGGTCAGGGCGACCTGGCGAAGATCCGGGTCGTCGGCGCTCCGCTCAGCGAGTGCCGCTTTAAATTTAAGATCCACAAAGAAATGGCCGATATCTATCAGCTGACAGAGGGGCTGGCGCCGCGCCGGCCGGAGGAGGGATCATGAAGAAGACCGTGCTGATCGTTATCGGGCTGGCCCTGGCCGCCCTGCCGTTCGTACTCGGGCAGGTGACGGGCAAGCTCACGACGGAGCCCGATCCGTCCTTCGCCGAGGACGCGGTCTCCAACCACCGCCATCCGGACGTCGATACCGACGTCAGCCTCTACATCAACCATTGGCGGAATTCCCTTCCGACCGAGGGACACGGCGGCTTCATCGAACGGGACATCCTGACCCCAGGCGACCCGCTGCGCCCGCCTAAAAAAGGGGCCGTCCTGAAATACATCAAGGCCTATAAGCGGGCCGCCCTCGAACCTCGGTGCACGACCCAGTCCTTCAAGAGCGACAAGGAGCAGGTGTTCCTGTGCGTCTTCAGCGGCGAAGCGCGGGTCGAGGCGGGAGGACGAGCGGCCGATCTCGAAGAGGGGATGGCTGTCGTCCTCCCGGCCGGGCTCGCTTACCGCTTCTTCAATCCTCACGACGACAATCTGGAAACGATCATGGTCGTCGAAGAGATCCCCGCCGGCTTCGTGCCGAACGACCGGATGTCCGTCGGCGATTACCGCGTGACGCTTCCCAGCGTCGGCATGCATTGGGCCCATATCGGCCGCGGCTTCACTTGGGACACGCCGCCCAAGTTCGCCAACCCCATGGGCTTCGCCGCCGTCTCGATCGACAAGTTCGATATCGCCCAGCCCCATGTTCACGGTCCGGGCTGCGAGGAGATCTGGTGCCAGCTTCATGGGACGAGCCTGCTTCTCTTCGGCAACCGTCTGATGAGGCAGGAGCCGGGCGAGGCCTTCCTCGTTCCGCCGAACAGGAAAGTCCCGCACAGCTCGATCAATCCGAGCGACGGACCCATGCTCTGGCTTTACATGGGGAACCGCCACGACCAGGTCAAATAGCCCGAAGGCCATCGCCCAGAAGGAGGGAGTCATGACATCCCGGAACGAGCGTACCGCCGCCCGCCCGATCCTAGCGCTTATCGCTGCCGGCCTTCTCTTCTTGCCCGCGGCCTGCGCCAAGAAGCCGGACTGGGCGGCGAAGAACGAGAAGCTCATCGCCGCCCATAACTTGACCATCCGCGCGCGCGGCGATATCCCGGCCGTCCGGCTTAAGCCGAGCCTCGCGGACGGTGTCGTGACGCCCATCGCGTCGCTCCCGGAAACCGTCCTCGCCCCGGGCGTCAAGGCGCGCCTCTATTGGGGGAAGGGCGACCTCATTGCCTGGCTGACACTTGACCCGGGCGCCGCGATCCCCCGGGAGATCCTGCCCGCCGAGCGCATCATGGTCGTCACAAAAGGGGAGATCGGCCAGCTCCTCGGCGGAAGCTACATAACGATGCGGGCCGTCCCGCGCGAGGTCCCCGACGGCACGCACGGCGGGACCCCCAAGAACGATTTTGTCTATCTCGAAAAGGGTACGCCCAACGGCGTCCAAGCCGGGCCCGCCGGTGCGGAGATCGTCGAGGTCTATTGGCCGCCACGGCCGGACTACCTGGCCCGGGCAGGCGCGAAGGACGTCCCGGCGGAATTCCCTGCCCCGGCGTTTCCGGTCGCTCCGACGGTCCGGCCGGGGGTCGTCGAAGATCTTCATGACGTCCAATTCACCGAGCTTCAGCCCGGGGCCAACTCCCGCCTGATCGGCGGGCGCGGCGCACAGCTGAGCTTCCTCCAGATGAGCCCAGGCATGAACTTCGCCACGCACCTCCATCCCGAGGAGCAGCTCATGATCGTCGTCCGCGGCTCGATCGAGGAGCTCATCCTCGACGGCAAGGCGGCCATGACCAAGGGCGACCTTCTCTACCTGCCCGGGACGATGGTCCACGGCGGGAAAGTCGGCGACACAGGCTGCGACGTCCTGGACGTCTTCTTCCCGCCGCGGCCGGATTACGAGGCCAAGAGGTTAGCCCGCGAGGCCGCTTTCCAGGCCATCATTCCCGCCGACTCCAAGCTCGAGCTCGTCGTGGACGGCGCCAAGGATGGGCCGGGGCTCGTTTTCACCGAGGGCCCGAAATGGCTCAACGGGAAGCTCTATTTCTCGAGCATGGCTTTCGACCAGGCCTGGAAAGGAAACCCCAAAAAGAGCGCGACCGTCGAGATGGACCTTGGCGGGACCTACCGCTATATCCAGCGCGGCCTGCTGACCAACGGGCTGATGCCTCTCGCGAACGGCCACCTGGCCGTCTGCGATATGTTCGGACATCGCCTCATCGAGATGACGACCTCGGGCCGGATCGTCCGAACCCTGGCTGGCCGGTACGGGGGCCGGCCCCTCGACGGGCCCAACGACGTCGTCGTCGACAAGCGTGGCGGGCTCTATTTTACCGACCCGCAATTCACGCCCGAGCCCAAGAAGTCCCAGCCGGGCCGCAGCGTTTTTTACCTGCCTCCGCGGGGAGAGCTCAAGCGCGTCATCGAGCCCAACGTCTTCGCCATGCCCAACGGCCTGCTTATCACGCCGGACGGGAAAACCCTTCTGGTCAACAATACCTACGACAGCGAGACGTTCTGGAACGTGGACACGGACAAGGACAATTTCGTTTGGGCGTACGACGTGAATCCCGACGGGACGCTGTCGGGGCCGCGCAAATTCTGCGAGCTCCTCCTCACGCCGGAGGTCCTCGACCGCCGCGGGCGGTCGACCAGCGCCGACGGCATGACCATCGATACGCAGGGGGATCTCTACGTGGCCACGTATCTCGGACTGCAGATCTTCAACGCCCGCGGAGAATTCGTCGGCGTCGTCGATTCCCCCGTTTTTCCGGTCAGCTGCTGCTTCGGCGGCGAGGACATGAAGACGCTCTTTCTCACGGCTTTCAACAGGGTCTACAGGATCCGGACGAACGTCACGGGATTCAAATATCCTCCGCGATGAAGAAGAGAGACCGGGCCTCGGCTTAGGGTCCGCCAGGCGATCGGGCAAGGAGGTCGTTCATGAACCGACGAGCGCTCGCGCGGCGCGAGTTCCTGAAGTTCGGCGCCGGAGCGATGGGGGGCGCGGTCCTCGGCGGGTTTTGCGGTGCCGGGAAGACCCTCTTCGCCTCCCCGGTATCGCGGTCCGGGGCGACCCGGCTCCTCCCGCTCTCTGAGAAGACGGCCGGCCCCGCTCGAGTCTCCCTCGTCAAGGGGAAAAACCGCTACGATATCGTCTTCCAGTCGCTCAAGCTCATCGAGGACGAGATCTTGAGCTCGATCGGGCAGAAGCGGATCCTGATCAAGCCGAACATCGTCCTATCCGATTGCGCCGCCTGCGTCACGCACGTCGATGCCGTCCGGGCCGTCCTGGACTTCCTCGTCCCCCACGTCAAGGGCCAAATCCTCATCGGCGAGTCGAGCGTCCAGGACACCATGAAGGGATTCCTCTACAACGGCTACGGCGACCTCGAAAAGAACTATCAGGTTAAGCTCGTGGACCTCAATCACGACACGTATCAGACCCGCTACGTTCTCGGTCTGGGCAACAGGCCGACGCCGATCCGGATCATCAACACCTTCTTCGACCCGAACCTCTATGTCATCTCCGTTGCCCGGATGAAGACGCACAATTACGTTTTCGTCACCCTGTCCATCAAGAACGTGATCATGGCCTCGCCGCTCAACGATGCCAAGGGAAATGACAAGGGCCTGATGCACCAGGCGCCGCCGGCCAAGAACGACCTCCTCCATTACAACATGCTCCACATCGCCCAGGAGATCTTTCCCGACCTGGCCATCATCGACGGATTTATAGGAATTGAGGGCAACGGCCCGGCCTGGGGCGCGCCCATCGGCTCGAAGGTGGCGCTGGCCAGCCGGGACGCCGTGGCCGCTGATATCACGGGCACGCGGGTCATGGGATTCGACCCTCGGCAGATCAACTATCTCAATGCTATGGCCGAAGCCGGACTGGGCCAGGGCGCATATGATAAGATCCAAATCCTGGGGATGCCCCTCGAACAATGCATCACCAAGTACAAGCCCAACGAGAGAATGGCGGAGCTGTACAAACTGCCATGAGCCGGGAGTCGTCCCTCCTGAAAACCTTGTCCTTTCCGGCCACCGTTCTCGTTTTCGTCGCCGTCTCGATCGTCCGGCCGCAGGCGTTCGGCGTCTGGTTCGGCGCGGACCTTAAGATCCTCATCGTCCCGCTCATCCAGATCATCACTTTCGGCATGGGCACGACGCTGAGCGCGGCGGACTTCGCCCGCGTCTTCAAAATGCCCTGGCCGGTCCTGATCGGCCTCATCCTCCATTTCCTGATCATGCCCCTGGTCGGATTCTCGATCGCCATGCTTCTTGGCTTCGAGCCCGAGGTTGCAGCCGGGATCATTTTGATCGGCTCGGTCTCGGCCGGCGTCGCCTCGAACTTGATCTCGTATCTGGCCCTCGGCAACGTCGCCCTGTCCGTGACCATGACCGCCTGCTCGACGCTGGCCGCGCCGGTCATGACGCCGTTCTGGATGAAGACCCTGGCGGGAAAGTTGGTCCCCGTGGATTTCATGGTCATGATGTTCTCCATCATCGACATGATCATCGTCCCTATCTTCGCCGGGCTGGCCGCCAATAAGATCCTCTACGGCGCGAAGCGTTGGACGAAGTCGGGTCCCGTGCTGGCCGGGATCGCGGCCGGCTGTGCCGTCGCGGCGGCGGCCGCGACGCGTCTCGATTTCGGATTTCTCGGCGCGATGGGCCGGATCAAAAGCGGTCTGGTCATCGGCTTCGGACTGATCGCCGCGGTAACCCTGGCCAAGCTGGTCATCAACGTCTGGCGGGGGAGCACCCGCCGCTGGATGGATACGACGTTACCCCTCATCTCGATGGGCGGCATCTGTTTCATCATCGCCATCATCACTTCCCGGTCTCGCGACCTGCTGCTCCATACGGGCGTGCTTCTCGTCGTCGCGGCGATCATGCACAATTTGACCGGCTACTCGCTCGGATATCTAGGAGCTAAATTGGCCCGTCTAAACGAGCGGGACGCGCGCACCGTGGCTATCGAGGTCGGAATGCAGAACGGCGGAATGGCCTCGGGCATCGCCATGGACGTGCTCAAGAGCGCCGGGGCCGCGCTGGCCCCGGCCATCTTCGGCCCATGGATGAATATCTCGGGATCGTTGCTCGCCGGATGGTGGCGGCGTCGGCCGATTCAAGACGACAACGCGGCGGAGCCGCGAGGGGAGGAACCGGCATGAATAATCCAAATCGCATCACGCGGCGCGCGGCGCTGCGCAATTTGGGCGCCGCCGGAGCGGGCGCGGCATTGGGCGCGACGCTGCCCACGACTCGGCTTGCTGCCGCGCCGGCCAAGACGAGCGTTCTGGCCGTCATCGGCGACCGCTGGCATAGTTTCGATTACATCCGGACCGCGTTCACACGGACGCTGATCAAGGAGGGCGGGGTCTCGGTCTCGTTCGTCCCGGCTCCTTCCGACTTCTCCGCGGAAACGCTGGCCGGCCATAAGCTTCTTCTGATGCTCTGCGACGGCTTGTCCTTTCCCGGCGGCTACACGACGACGTATCCTTTCATGGACCCCGAAAAAGTGAAGATCGTGAGCGATCCGCCGCTCCCCGCGTTGGACGAAACGGCCGTGAACTGGCTCACGGCCGGACAGGGCCGGGCCATCCGCGGGTTCGTGGAGAGGGGAGGCTCGGCCTGGTTTTTTCACAACGCCAGCTACATCTCGGGGACGAACGGGGATTTCCGTCACGTGGAGGGGGCGCTCTTCACCGGCCATACGGCGTTCCGCCCCTACAAGATGGAGATCGTGAACCATGACCATCCCATCACGCGGGGAGTGAATGATTTCGTGGTGACCGAGGAACAGCATTACGTGATCTATGACAAGGACCCCAAGGACGTCCTGGTGCGGAGTGTCAACGAAGCGGGGCTGGAGTATAAGACGGAAAAGTACGGGAACCAGGGCGCCAGCTGTGAGGCGTGCTGGGCCTACGATTACGGCCGAGGACGCGTTTGCTTCATGGCCCCGGGGCACACCATTCCCAGCTTCTGGAACCCGGAGTACGTGAAGCTCCAGAAGAACGCCCTGCGGTGGCTCCTAAGGGAAGACTGAGGCAACCGAAACGCTTTCCGAAATTTCTAAATCTTAATCCCCCCAACCCCTCTTAGAATTTAAGAGGGGCTTCGAAAAGGACAGCGCTTCGGCCAGAGGATGTGTGAATGGGCGATACAGGATTTGAACCTGTGACTCCTACCGTGTGAAGGTAGTACTCTGCCACTGAGTTAATCGCCCACGCCACCCCATTCTAGCCAATTTCCAGAGGTTGTCAATTTGGACCCACGGCCGCTGGACCCTCCGGCTGCCCCTCAAACTCCGGTTGACAGGAACCGTTTTTCCCCTGATAATAAAATCAATGGCCATCATCCGGTGTCCCTACTGCCACGCCATCATCGACGAAAACGACAAGTACTGTAACAATTGCGGCACTCAGCTCCTTTTCCCCGAGGATGAAGAGGTCAAGGAGGAGATCCCCGGCGAGAAGATCATCGACGTCGAGGAGGGCGAGGAAGAGAAGGACTACGGCCTCGACGAGCCGAAGGAGGCCTCGGCCGGGACCCTCGAAGGAGGCGGTGAAGAGGGGACGGAAGAAGAGAGGACCGGCGAGATCATCACAGGCCCCGTCGGGGAGGGCGGCAGCACAGAGATCGGGGGGCTCATCGAGAAGGAGCCCGGGCCCGGGCGCGGGGAGGAACGAGCGGCCGAGGACCTCGAGGAGGAGCCCGAAGAGGTTGTCCTCGTCGACGAGATCGCGGCTCAGGAAGCAACCACCCGGTTGGAAGCCCGCCCGACCGCTGCGGCGGCCGCAGTCGTCCCAGAAGAGGAGACCAAGGCCTATCCTGTTCCCGCTCCCGAAGGCAAGGCCGCCGAGACCGCTCCGCCCGCAGAGGCTCCCCCGCAGCCCGCGGCGGCGGAGGCGGGACTCGCGGAGGGGGAACGGGAAAAGCCCGATACGACGAAGGTCCGGACGGAAGAGCTCGAAGAGGAGGAGGCCGAAGCGTCTGCCGTGCCTTTGCCTCCGGCGCCGCCGACCTTCGACACGCGCGAGCTCGACGGAATCGGGAAGACCGTCGAGCTCGGCAAGGACCACGTCGAAAAGATGATCTCGGTCATGGCCGAGAGACAGAGGGAGGGGTCCGGGGAGCCACCGGCCGGAGCCGAACCCGAGAAAAAGACCGGCACACTTCCCCCCTGGGCGTCGAAGATGAAGGGGGCCGCGGCGATGGCCGCGCCCGGGAGGACTGCCGATACGGGCCGCCGCTTCGTCGAGGACGGATTGGCGGAAGGGGGCGGAGAGGGGCCGCCGGCGGGGACGGAGGAAACCGAGCAGGAGATCTTCCCCCGCCGCAAGCCCCCGGATTCGGGCATCGGGCTTCCCGAGCGCATCGCCCAGGCGACCCTGCCCTTCGAAAAGCCGGCCGCGGAGGAAAGAAAAGAAGAGGAAGAGCAGGAGGAAGAAGTCATCTTCGCACCCGCCGCGCCGGCCGTGCCGAGGCCCGCCGTGGAGGCGGAGACCCGGCAACCCGCCCGCGAAGAGGCGCCGGCTCTGGCCGCCGCCGAGCGCGAAACGGAGCTCGAGGAGGAAGCGCCTCGGCCTCCCTTCCAGTTCTCCGTCTTCCTCAAGGCCAAGGCTTTCGATATCCTCTTCGTCGGCGTCTTCTGGCTCGTCGCTCTTTGGGTAGCCGCCAGGTCGATGGACGCGACACTTTTCGAGGTCCTGTCCGTGACGTCCGGCCCCGTGCTCGTCCTTTACGGAGTCTACGTCGGCCTCTATTTCTTCCTCTTCAAGTTCTTCCTCGGCGAGACCCTCGGCGACCGGCTCTTCCGGGAACGGGAATAGCCGGAGCGCGACGTCCCCAAGTTCATCGACGCCGCCGGCTGGGGAACGATGAAAACCGTGATCAGCGCCTCCCGGCGCTCCGACCTCGTGGCTTTCTTTCCGGATTGGCTAGCCGCCGCCCTGCGGGAGAGGCGCGCCCGCGTCCTCGGCCCCCGGGGGCGGGTCGTCGACGTGGACCTCGACCCGCGGTCCGTCCACACACTCGTCCTGTGGTCGAAGGACTTCGGGAACCTCCTCCGGAACTGGGCCGGGCTCAGGGACCTCCTCGCGGCCTATGACCAGCTCTATTTTCATTTCACGGTCACAGGGCTGGGAGGGACGCCATTCGAACCGGGGGCGCCGTCTCCCGACGAGGGCTTGGCCCAACTCGCGCCCCTGGTCGCCGTCGCCGGCCGCCCCGAACGCGTATCGCTCCGCTTCGACCCGGTCGTCTTCTGGCGGGAGGGCGGGGCCATGCGCTCCAACCTGGCCTTTTTCAAGCGCGCCGCCGAAGCCGCGGCCGGGTGCGGCGTGCGCGAGATCCGGACGAGCTTTGCGCAGTGGTACCCGAAGGCCCGGAGGCGGGCCGCGGCCCGAGGTTTCGATATCGTCGACCCGGCGCACGAAGAAAAGAGGAACTGGGCCGCGGCGCTCGGGGCAGAGGCCGGAGAGCGGGGACTTTCCCTCTGGGCCTGCACGCAGTCCTTCCTCGCGGGCGTCGAGGGCGTCCGCCCCTCGGCCTGCATCGACGGCCGGCTGCTCGAACGCCTGCACCCCGCCGGCGAGCCCGCTTCGCGGAGGAAAGACCCGGGCCAACGTCCGGGGTGCCGCTGCACGGAATCGCGGGACATCGGGAGCTACACGCAGGCCTGTCCCCACGGCTGCGTTTACTGTTATGCGAACCCGGCAACTTGAGAAGGCGGGGGCGGAAAGGGCGCGTGTGTGAGAGTCGAGGGGAACGGCCGGAACGTCATGTGCGGAGAAAGATGGGCTGACCGCCTGAGCCTAACGCGTTTTTTCCGGATAGTTACCAGAAGCGCGGCTCCGAGCGCCTCCGCCGCGCTTCCGCTGGTCGCTCCTCAGAATCCGCTCCCGGCCGGAGGCCAGCCCCGAGGCCAGCTTTAGATGCCGAGGCTCAGCCGTTCGGCGAGGGCCGGCGGGAGCTTCTCGGCCAGGATCTTCTTCTTGGCGTCCTCGACGTCATAATCCACGCGGAAGAACTTGACGACCCGCGCGTCCGAATCGTAGATGGCGAAGGCGGCGCGCGGATTCCGGTCCCGGGGCTGGCCCACGGAGCCGGGGTTGATGAGATAGCGCACGCCCTTCTCGAGCTTGATCTCGTTCACGTTCCCCTCGAGGAACGTGCCCTCCACGTTGCCGTCGCGCTCGATGTAGATGAAGGGGAAATGGGTGTGGCCGAAGAAACAGAGCGGGGTCTGGATATAGCTGAAGGACTCCGCGGCGTCAAACTCGGCGAAGATGTAATAGTCTTCGTCGAAGGGCGCGCCGTGGCAGATGGTGATCGTGTCGTGGATGATCTCCGGGCTCTGCTTCAGCCGGGACAGGAAGTCGAGGTTCCTCCGAGTGATCGTCTTCTTGGTCCAGAAGATGGCCGCGGCGGCGATGGGGTTGAAGGTCTGGACCGAGTCCAGGCCGGAGACGGCCTTGTCGTGGTTGCCGCGGATGATGGACAGGGGACGGAGGGTCTGGATCTTCTGGATGACCTCGTTCGGCGAGGCCCCGTAGCCGACGAGGTCGCCGAGGAAGATGTAGTGGTCGATGCGCTTCTTCTGGATGGCCTTGAGAACGGCGTGCAGCGCTTCGACGTTCCCGTGAATGTCCGTGAAGATCAGGTACCGCATGGTCTCTCTCACATTTCCCGAATGGCCTCGTACAACCGGTCGGCTTCGAACGAGCTCCGGACGAGGGGTCCGGCCGCGACCTCCAGGAAGCCCATCGCGAGGGCCTTTTCGCGGAGGCCGTCGAACTCTCCGGGCGGGTAGTACCTTGCGACCGGCGGGTTCGCGGTCGAAGGCTGGAGGTACTGGCCCAGGGTCAGGAGGTCGCACCCGGTCCGCCGGAGGTCGGCCAAGGCCTGGACGATGTCGTCCGGACCTTCCCCGAGGCCGAGCATCAGCCCGGACTTCGTCCGGGCCCCCCTCGCCGCGGCCGCCGTGAGCACGCCGAGCGACCGCCGGTAGTTCCCGGATGGCCGGCCGATCTTCGGATAGAGGGCCTCCACGGTTTCGAGATTGTGGTTGAAGACGTCCGGCCCGGCCTCGAGCACGGCGTCCAGGGCCTTCACGTCCCCCCCGAAATCCGGGACGAGGGCCTCGACCCTCGCCGCCGGGCTGGCTTCCCGGATGGCCCGGATGGTCCGGGCGAAATGGGCCGCGCCGCCGTCCGGAAGGTCGTCCCGCGTCACGGAGGTGACGACGACGTACTTCAGGCCCAACGAGCGGGCCGCTTCTGCCACGCGCTCCGGCTCGTCGGCCTCCGGGGATGCCGGCACACCCTTGGCGACCGCGCAGAAAGCGCAGTTCCGGGTGCAGGTCGTCCCCAGGATGAGAAAGGTCGCCGTCCGGCGCTCCCAGCAGTGGCCGATGTTCGGGCACCGGGCGCTGCGGCAGATGGTGTTCAGCCGCTCGCCCTTGAGGATATCCGAAACTCGGAAGAACTCCGCGTGCGACGGCAGCCGGACTTTGAGCCAATCGGGTTTTTGCGTGGCCGTCTCTCCCTCGTTATCCGGATCGGCCCGCCCTCTGCGGAACGGGCCTCCCGCCTGACTGCCGGACGATAATCAATGGGCCGATGGAGAGCGGAAAGCTCTCAATACTCGACGTCTCGTTCCCTCTTGATGCGCCGTCGCATCCTTTTCCGAGCTTGGGCTTCTTTCATCCGCCGCCGCTCGCCGGGCTTGAAGTACACGGAGTGCTTCTTGATCTCCTTGATGATCGCTTCCTGCTGGACCCGGCGTTTGAACCGGCGGAGGGCGGATTCTAAGTTCTCGCCTTCGTCAAGAATGATAAACGCCAAAAACACTCACCTCCAATCTCGGAAAATCCCTGATTCTTATACAGGATTGGCCTGGCGAAGTCAAGGCGAGGAACTGCGCCGCACGGTCCCTCCGGCGCGACGGATGCAGGCCGCGGCGCCGATGCGCATCGGGTCGATGAGCGGAACGGAAAGGTCGCCCTCGCCGAGGACCAGGGGCACCTCCGTGCAGCCGGCGACGACGGCTCGGGCGCCGCGGCGGACGAGGCTCGCCGCGACGTCCAGCACGATCCTCCGGGGCCGGCCGGACGTGACGCCGGCCTTGATCCCCTTCCTGCCGTAGATCGCGTCCATGAGCCGCTTTTGGCCGCGAGCGTCGGGCACCAGGACCTCGATCCCAGACGTCTCGAGAACATCCTGGAAGATGCGCGACCTCACGGAGCCCGTCGTGGCGAGCAGACCGACCCTGGTGATGCGCGGCCGGCGCTTCCTGACCGCGGCCGCGGTCGCCTCCAGCAAGTGGACGAGGGGGACGGGAGAACGGGCCGCGAGGGCGGGGTAGAAATAATGAGCGGAAACGCAGGGCATGACGGCGAAGTCCGCGCCCGCCCGGCCGAGGATGGCGAGGCCGCGGCGAAGCTCCGGGAGCGGGCTCGGCCCGCCGTGGAGGATGGCCTCCGTCCGGTCCGGGATCCGGGGCAGGTCGCACACGATGACGGGGAGATGGCCCTGGTCCCTGGCGGCCCGCGTGCTCTTGACGATGAGCTCGAAGAAACGGGCCGTCGCCTCAGGCCCCATCCCGCCGAGGATGCCGATCGTCCGGGGCTTCTTGCGGCTCATTTGAGGAGACTTCGGAGCTTGTCCAGGGGCAAGGCTTCCGCGACCCGTCCGTCCTTCCCCTCGGTCCGCACGGCTTTGAACAGCGAGTTGAGGATGGCTTCCTCGGCCGCTTCGGCGGCGGCCTGGAAAAGCGGCGATACGTTTTCGTCCCGGAGGAGGGTAACCGTGTGCAGCGGCGAGGGCGAGCGGTGGGGGACCCTGACTTCCGCGGCGGTCGAGAAAGCAATGGCGTAATCGCCGCTCCCGTTCGAATAGTACCCTCCGGTCCGGGCGATGCCGAGCAGGGCCCGCTTTGCCAGGCGCTTGAGGTTCCTCGCGTCGAGCGGGGCGTCGGTGGCGACGACGATCATGCACGAGCCTTCCGCTTGGGGACTGTCCCTCCCGGGGGAGACTGTCCCCGATGAACCGGCCCTCTCCTTTTTGTCAAAAGGGACGCCGCGGACCGTCAGAACGCCGCCGAAGTTCGTCTGGACGAGGACGCCGACCGTATAGCCTCCCTTGGTTACCGCCAGCCGGCGGGATGCCGTCCCGATGCCGCCCTTGTAATCGAAACAGGTCGTTCCCGTTCCCGCGCCGACGACGCCCTCGGCGACCGGGCCGGCCGAGGCCCCGAGCACGGCTTCGAGGACGTGGGCCTTGGCGACATGCCGGCCGCGGATGTCGTTGAGCCACCCGTCGTTGGTCTCGCCGACGAGAGGATTGACCGATTCCACGCGTTCGTTGCCGGCGAGGCCGAGCGTGTAGTCGATGAGTGCCTCCGCGGCCGTGGGGACGCTCAGCGTATTGGTCAGAACGATGGGAGTCTCGATCGTCCCGAGCTCTTCAACTTGGGTGAAGCCCATGAGCTTGCCGTAGCCGTTGGCCACGGAGATCCCGGCCGGCACCTTGTCCTGGAAGAGGTTGCCGCCGTGGGGGAGGATAACCGTGACCCCCGTCCGGACGTCCCGGCCCTCGATGAGCGTGACCTGGCCGACCTTGACCCCGGCGACGTCCGTGATGGCATCGAGCGGGCCCGGAGGAAGGACGCCGATGACCAGGCCGAATTCCCGCGCCCGGGGCCTTTCCTGGGCTGCGAGAAGGCCGGCCCCGAGGAGGCCACAGAGGAGCACGCAGGCCGGGACGAGGGGCATGGGTCCTTCCTTTCGAGACACGTCCCCCTCATCATACGCAGGCGCGGGGACGGGGTCAATGCTCTTGAGGTGCGCCGGGCTTTTTGGTAATACTGGTGCCGTGACCGGAGACGGAGCCCCGTATTTCGTCGCCCCGCGGCTCGCCAGGATCGACTGGCTCGTCCACGGATTCGGCCGGGCTGGCTGGGGTGAAGAGGATATCCGCGCCTCTCCGGAATTCCGCGGCTTCCGGCTGGTCGTCATGCGGCAGCTCCATTCGGACATCATCCACCGCCTCGACGGGAATCCGGCCGGGAAGCTCGAAGGAGATGCGCTGATGACGGACGTCCGGGGGCTCCTGCTCATCGTCCGGACCGCGGACTGCCTGCCCGCCCTGCTCGTGGACAAGACGCGCAAGGCCGTTGCCTCGGTCCACTGCGGCTGGCGGGGGACGGAGAAACGGATCCTCGAAAAGGCCGTCCGGGCCATGGGCCTGGCCTACGGCTCCGAACCCGGAGAGCTCCTGGCGGCGTTCGGCCCCTGCATCGGCTCCGCCTGCTATGAAGTCGGCCCGGAGGTCCGGGAGGGGTTCCTGCGGGCCGGTTTTCCGCCGGACGTACTTGCCGATAGCCGGACCCGGCAGGGCAAGTTCCTCCTTGACCTGCGGCGGGCCAACATTTGGCTGCTCGGATCTCTCGGCGTGGAGCCGGCCGGCATCTGGAGCGCGGACGCCTGCACGCACTGCGACCCCGGCCTCCTTTCCTACCGGCGGAACAGGGGCGAGCCCCGCCGCATGTACAACTTCATCGGCATCTGCTAATTAACAAAAGTGGACGGGTGGCACGGTGCCAGTCACCGCCCGCCCGAGGCGGAAGGGGATTGCGCGAGAGCGCTGGGGGGGTCCAGGGGGCGGCTTCCCCCCGGTCCGAGGAAGGCTCCCGGCAGCCGAGGAGGGGAGGTTCAGGAGGGGGCACTTGCCCCTCCGTCCCACGGGGGGATGGGTGGAGCCGAGGCCGGACGGTGACACACCGGGACTGGACCCGTCCGACTTTCTCCGAGTTGCTTTTTCGGGGTGATTTCGCTATCCTTAGCGGGTTACAGGAGATACCCATGGAACGTCCGATCGGCGACATCGAACTGGCCGAGATCCCGCTCCACAAGAAGGGCAAGGTCCGCAATGTCTACGAGGTCGACGATAAGCTCCTGATCGTCGCCACCGACCGGATCTCCGCGTTCGACTGGGTCCTGCCCTCGCTCATCCCCTTCAAGGGGAAGGTCCTGACGCAGCTCTCGAAGTTCTGGTTCGATTTCGTGGCCCTGGCCTGCCCGAACCATCTCATCTCGACGGACGTCGGCGCGTTCCCCGCCCAACTCCGGCCGTTCCGGGATATCCTCGAGAAGCGCTCCATGCTCGTCCGCAACACGAACGTCGTCCCGATCGAGTGCGTCGTCCGGGGCTATCTCTCGGGCTCGGGCTGGAAGGAATACAAGACGGTGGGCAAGATCTCCGGCCTCAAGATCCCCAAGGGCCTGCGGGAGTCCGACCGCCTGGAGAAGCCGATCTTCACGCCGTCCACCAAGGCCGAGAAGGGCCACGACGAGAACATCTCGTTCCGGCAGGTCCAGAAACTCGTCGGCGCCGACCTGGGGGAGAAGATCCGTAAGGTCAGTCTCGAGCTCTATCAGAAGGCCGCTCTCTACGCCGTCTCGAAGGGGATCATCATCGCCGACACGAAATTCGAGTTCGGCCTGGCCGGGGACGAGCTCGTCCTCATCGACGAGATCTTCACCCCGGATTCCTCGCGGTTCTGGCCCCTGGCGTCCTACGAGGCGGGCAAGTCCCAGCCCAGTTTGGACAAGCAGTTCGTCCGGGATTACCTCGAGACGACGGGCTGGGACAAGAACTCCCCGCCGCCCCTCCTGCCCGCCGATATCGTCACCAGGACGTCCGGGAAATACCTGGAGATCTACCGGCTCCTCACTGGCCATGATGATCTCGCATGAACGGCCGGGTCGATTTCCACGTCCACTCCAACCGGAGCTGTGACGGCGACTATTCGCCGGCCGAGCTGGTCGGCTTCGCCCGGGAGAAGGGTTTCCGGGCCATCTCCATCGCCGACCACGACACCGTCGCCGCCTATCCCGAGGCTGTGGACCTCGGCCGGTCGGCCGGGGTCGAGGTCATCCCCGGCATCGAGCTCACGACGGTTTACTCCGGCCGGGAGTTCCATCTCCTCCTCCCCTTCGTCGATTGGGGGAGCACCACCCTCGCCGCTCTTATCGAGCGGCAGGAACGGTGCCGGACCGACGAGGCCGTTGAGCGCGTCGATAAGCTCCACCGGCTCGGCCTGGACATCACCTGGGAAGAAGTCCGCGATAAGTCCAACGGCTCACCGCCCCTGGGCATCAAGATCGCTCAGATCCTTCTCGAGAAGCCCGGGAGCGAGGGGAACCCGATCCTCGAATTCTTCTATCGGCCGGAGAACCGGGCCGCGGCGCCGTACCTCTTCTATAGGGAGTTCTTCGCCGAGGGCAGGCTCGCCTACGTCCCCAAAAAGTTCGTCGGGCTCCTCGATGTCCTGGCCGAGGCGCCCGCGACAGGAGGCGTCCCCGTGCTGTCCCACCCAGGAGCCTATTTCCAGCAGACGACCCGGGAGGATGCGCGGGCGCTCCGGGCCCGCGGCCTGGCCGGGCTCGAGGTCTACACGTCCTATCACACGCCTGAACAGGTCCGGCTCTATAAGGGTCTGGCCGAGGAGCTCGACCTTGTGCCCACGGCCGGCTCGGACTTCCATGGCCGGATCAAGCCTCACGTCGTCTTCGGCGCCATGGAGGAGGGCGGCTACTGGATGGTCGAGCGTTTGAGGGAACGCAAGGGGGGGAGAGCATGAACTGGCTGGATATCGTCTTCATCATCATCATGGCCGCGACGGTCGTCATCGGCATCGTGAAGGGGTTCGTCCGGCAGGTCATCGGCCTCGCCGCGGTCATCCTGGGGCTCATCCTGGCGGGCCTCTATTACGGAGGGGCGGCCGAGATCATCGAGAAGTTCGTCCGCGACAAGCTGCTCAGCAATTTCCTGGGGTTCCTCGTCATCTTCTTCGCGGTCCTCGCCGCGGGCGCCCTCCTCGGCCTCCTCGTCTCGAAGGCCATGAAAGGGCCGCTGGCCCTTGCCAACCGCACCCTCGGCGGGGTGTTCGGGCTCATCAAGGCGGTCCTCATCTGCGGCATCATCGCCTTCGCCCTGACCGTCTTCGAAGTGGCCAAGCCGTCCGTCGAGGCGTCGCGGCTGGCCCCGTTCTGCCTGGGCGTCACCCGGGCCGCGGTCAACCTCGTCCCCCAGGACTTGAAGGACAAATTCGTGCGATCCTACCAGGAGATTCGCAAGAGCGGAGGGAAGAATGGAGAGAAAATTTAGCGAGCTCAATATCCACCAGAAGCTGGAAGCCGTTACTAAGGAGATGGTCGAGCGGGAGCTCCGCCTCAAGGACGTCCTCCGTGAATTCGAGAAGATCTTCTTCGAGCAAACGGCCAAGAAGTACGAAGGGAACAAGACCAAAATGGCCGAGGCCCTCGGCATCCACCGGAACACGCTCCAGAACCGGGCCAAGGCCCTGAAGATCAAAAAGAAGATTTAGCAGTCTATGCGATAGACTGCTAATGTTTGGCCTTTTTCCTCTTGACAAATCCCAAGATTACTATATATTATTAGCACTCTGTTTTTCTGATTGCTAACAAACTTAAAGGAGGTTTAGATGAAGGTTCATCCATTGTATGACAGAGTGCTTCTCAAGAGACTTGAGGAGCAGGAAGTCAAAAGGGGCGGGATCATCATCCCGGACACGGCCAAGGAAAAGCCCCAGGAGGCCGAAATTAAGGAAGTCGGCAAGGGCCGGGTCAACGACGAAGGGAAGACGATTCCCCTCGTTGTCAAGAAAGGCGACAGGGTCCTCATCGGCAAGTACAGCGGGACGGAAGTCACGGTCGACGGTGAGGAACTGGTCATTGTCCGCGAGGAAGAGATCCTGGCGGTCATCGAGAAGTAAGGAGAGACCATGGCAAAACAGATCGCATCCGGAGACGAAGCAAGGCAGGCCCTGCTCAAGGGCGTCAACATCCTGAGCAACGTCGTCAAGGCGACGCTCGGGCCCCGCGGCAAGAACATCGTCCTCGACAAGAAGTTCGGCTCGCCCACGAGCACCAAGGACGGCGTCACCGTGGCCAAGGAAGTCGAGCTCAAGGATCCCTGGGAGAACATGGGCGCCCAGCTGGTCAAGGAAGTCGCGTCCAAGACCTCCGACGTCGCTGGCGACGGCACGACGACGGCGACCGTGCTGGCCCAGGCCATCTACGGCGAGGGCCTGCGCCACGTCACGGCCGGCTCGAACCCGACCCTCATCAAGAAGGGCATCGACCGAGCGGTCGAGGAAGTCGTCAAGGAGCTCAAGAAGATGAGCCGCGAGGTCAGCGGCGAGATGATCGCCCAGGTCGGCGCCATCTCCGCCAACAACGACGAAAGCATCGGCAAGATCATCGCCGAAGCCATGGACAAGGTCGGCAAGGACGGCGTCATCACGGTCGAGGAAGCCAAAGGCCTGGAGACGACCATGGACATCGTCGAGGGCATGCAGTTTGACCGCGGCTACCTGTCCCCCTATTTCGTCACCGACCCCGAGCGGATGGAGTGCGTCCTTGAGAACGTCCTCATCCTGCTCCACGAGAAGAAGATCAGCAACCTTCGGGAGCTCCTGCCCCTGCTCGAGAACGTGGCCCGGTCGGGCCGGCCCCTCGTCGTCGTCGCCGAAGAAGTCGAAGGCGAGGCCCTGGCGACGCTCGTCGTCAACAAGCTCAAGGGCACCTTCATGTGCGCCGCCGTCAAGGCCCCCGGCTTTGGCGACCGCCGCAAGGCCATGCTCGAGGACATCGGCGTCCTGACGGGCGGCAAGGTCATCACCGAGGATATCGGCGTCAAGCTCGAGAACGTCGGCATCGACTGGCTCGGCCAAGCCAAGAAGGTCGTCATCGACAAGGACAACACGACGATCGTCGAGGGCCTGGGCAAGACCGCCGACGTCCAGGCGAGGATCAAGCAGATCCGGGTCCAGATCGATGACACGACGTCCGACTACGACCGGGAGAAGCTCCAGGAGCGGCTGGCCAAGATGGTCGGCGGCGTCGCCCTGATCAAGGTCGGCGCGGCCACCGAGACCGAGCTCAAGGAGAAGAAGGCCCGGGTCGAGGACGCCATGCACGCCACCAAGGCGGCCGTCGAGGAGGGCATCGTGCCCGGCGGCGGCGTCGCCCTGCTCCGCTCCCAGAAGGCTCTGGAAAAGGTCGAGCTCGAGGGCGACATGCAGATCGGCATCAAGATCGTCAGACGGGCCATCGAGGAGCCGCTCCGCCAGATCGCGGCCAACGCCGGTTTCGAGGGCTCCGTGGTCGTGGAGAAGGTCAAGGAGATGAAGGCCGATTTCGGCTTCAACGCCCTGTCCGAAAAGTACGAGGACATGATCAAGTCGGGCATCCTCGACCCGACGAAGGTCGTCCGGATCGCCCTGCAGAACGCGGCCAGTATCGCCGGCCTGCTGCTGACAACCGAGGGCATGATCGCCGAGATCCCGGAAGAAGAGAAACAGTCGAAGTACCCGACGCCTCCGGGCGACATGTACTGAGTGGCTCCGAAGCGTAGACTCACAGCCCCGGACGGCCCCGCCGTCCGGGGCTTTTTTTATGCGCCTTGTCGGGCCGGCGGCACATCGGTTAAGATGAGGGCGGGTCCGACCCATGCTGAAGGTCCTCGACCGCTACGTCCTCAAGGAGATCGTCCCTCCCTTCCTCGTCGGCCTCCTCGTCACGACCTTCGTCCTGCTCATGAACCAGGTCCTTGTCCTGGCGGAGCTCTTCATCGACAAGGGAGTCCCGGCCGGGCAGGCGCTCCGGCTGTTCGCCCTGCTCGTCCCCTCCCTCCTCGCCTTCGCCGTGCCCATGGCCGTGCTGGCGGGGATCCTCGGGGGCCTGGCCCGCCTGTCCGCCGACTCCGAGGTCGTGGCTTTCCGGGCGCTCGGCATCGGGTCGCGGCGGCTCGTCCGGCCGCTCCTCGTCTTCGGCGTCGGCGGCTGGCTGGTGACCTCCGCGTTGACGCTCTTCTTGGCGCCCCGGGCAAATTTCGCCTGGGTCCAGGCCATGACCAGCTCCGTCCTGGCCCGGGCCGAGCTCCGGGTGAACCCCATGGAGTTCAACGAGGCCATCCCGAACGTCGTCCTTTACGTCCAGAACGTCGACACGGACAAGAGCTGGGAGAACGTCTTCGCCTACCTCAACAAGGATCCCCGGAACCCCCGCGTCGTCATGGCCCGGACAGGACGGCTCGAGATTTATCCCGAGCAGAGGAGGGCGACTCTGGAGCTCCACGACGGCGTCATCCACTCCGGCCCGCCGGCCGACCCCGCGACCTACAGCGTCACGTCGTTCGCGCGGTTCGAGGAGGAGATCGACGTGGAGAACCTTTTCCCCCCCGTGACGAGCGAAAAGCGCGTCCGGGAGAAGGACATCGGCGAGCTCGTCCGCGACGTCGGAGGGATCGGACGCGAGCTCACCGCCCTGCAGGAGAAGCGCCGGGAGAATCCCAGGTCGCAGGCCGCCTCGCTCCTCGCCGCGCAAAAACTGCGCGAATACCGGGCCCACTGGGTCGAGATCCATAAGAAGTTCTCCCTGGCCTTCGCCTGTCTCGTATTCGTGCTGCTGGGCCTTCCGCTGGGCCTCATCGCCGGCCGGAGCGGCCGGACAGGAGGGCTCTCCCTGAGCCTGGGCGTCATCCTTCTTTACTACATCATGATCACCACGGGCGAGAAGCTGGCCATGGACGGCAAGATAACGCCGTTCGCCGCCATGTGGGGGCCCGATATCGTGCTCGCCGCGGTGGCCCTCGTCCTGGTCATCCGGTCCGACGGCGCGACCGCGGCTTTCTCCCGGCTGGCCGGGGCCCTGCGGAAGCTCGGGGACCGCGCCCCCTCGCCGCGACCAGCCCGTCCCGCGCTCCGCCCGCCCCGCGTGCCGCTGCGCTTCCCCAACATCCTCGACCGCTACATCTCCCGCCGCTACGCCGCGATCCTGGCACTCGTGACGGCGTGGCTTCTGGCGGCGGCCGCCCTCGTCGCGTTCTTCGAACGCCTTGATACCCTCCACAGGCACGGCAAGCCCGTCGCCCTGCTCGTCCAGCACGTCTGGTACCGCGTCCCGGAGTTCCTTTCGGCGGTCCTGCCCGTCGCCGCGCTCGCCACGGCGCTTCTCGTCATCGGCATCCTTGTCCGGACAAACGAGGCCACGGCCCTGAAGGCGTCCGGCATCAGCCTGTACCGTGCGGTCCTGCCCGTCCTCGTCCTGGCCGCCGCGGTGAGCGGCGCCGCCTTCCTCGTCCAGGAGCGGCTGGCCCCCGCCGCCGGCATCCGGGCCGAGGAGACGTGGAACAGGATCATCGACCGGCCGGCGCGCAAGTACAGCGCCCTCAACCGGCACTGGATCATGAGCCGGCGGAAGGACCGGATCTACCATTATGAATTCTCGAACCCCGCGTCCTCGGCCTTCAGCCGCCTATCGGTCTTTGACATCGATACGGGGGGATGGTCCCTGGCCGGCCGGGCCTACGCGGAGACGGCGTCGCTCGGCCCGGACAGCCTCGAGCTGCGGCGCGGCTGGTCCCGGGATTTCCGGCGCGGCGCGGCCGTCCCCTTCGCGGTCCGGGACGCCTGGGCGCTGCCCGCGGAGGAGGGACGGAGCTGGTTCCTCCGCGAATGGAAGGAGCCCGAGCAGATGACCTTCGGCGAACTCCGCCGGTACGCGGCTGAAGTCCAGGCCACGGGTTTCGAGGCGACGCGGCTGCGAGTGGACCTGGCCGGCAAGACCGCCTTCCCGCTGGCCAGCCTCGTCATGACCCTGCTCGCCGTCCCCTTCGCCTTCGCCATGGGGAAGAAGGGCACGCTCGTCGGGGTCGGCCTGAGCGTCGCGCTGGCGTTCGGCTACTGGGGGGTGTTCGCGATCTTCCGGAGCCTCGGCTACACGGGCGTCCTGCCGCCGTTCCTCGCGGCTTGGGCGGCGAACCTCCTGTTCGGGCTGGCGGGGGTTGTCGCCCTGCTCCGGCTCAGGACCTGATCCCTCGGGCTCGGGACCTTGTCACATCTTGTACTTGCCGAAGTCCTCGGGCCCGAGGCCTTCGAGCCACTTCCTGAGCTTTTCGGAGGCGTCCAGGTTATCCTCGAACTTCAGGTTGTGGGCCTTGCGGACGACGTCGTCCTCGACGAAAATCGGCGAGCTCATGCGCAGGGCCAGGGCGATGGCATCGGAGGGCCGGGAATCGATGATGATGGCCCGCTCGTCCTGGCGGCAGTGGATGAGGGCGTAAAACGTGTTGTTCCGGACGTCGTTGACGACGATCTTCTCGATGGCGATGCCCACCTTCTCAAGGAAACACTTGAGGAGGTCGTGGGTCATGGGCCGCGGCGTGGGGACGTTCTCGATGGTCAGGGCGATGGCGTTGGCCTCGAAGACCCCGATCCAGATGGGCAGGATCTTCTCGTTCAGCGGGTCCTCGAGGACCACGATGGGCATTTTGGAGATCGGGTCCACGACGAGACCCTTGACCTTCATTTCGATTTCCATGCCCTGCTCTATTCCCTACTAATATAGGGGGGCGGAAGGGGGTTGTCAAGGAATCGGAGCGGCTTCAGAACAAGGACAGCTGGCTGGCCTGCCGGTCCTCGGCCGGTCCGTCGTCGAAGAGATGGATGACGCCGTACTCGCCGTCGTGGCCGGGGACAATGCGGACCCGGCCCTGTCGCATCCGGTCGATGCCGAGAGCGATGCGGTCCGGCGCGATGCGGGCGAGCTCGGCCACGGGGACGTCGGCCAGGACCGTGAACTCGTCGCCGAACTCACGGATGAACCGGAAGTACAGGTCCCAGACGGCCTGCGACTCCGGTGTCCGGCCCAAGGCCTCGGCGATGACCTCGTTGAGCGGGACGAGGTTCTTGAACGGGATGCGCCCCGGGACGCCGTCGCCCGATTCCCGGTCGGCCAGCTCCTCGACGCGGTGGAGGACGCCGATCGTCAACGGCTTGCCGCACTTCGGGCAGAGATCGCCCGCCGTCATGCTTTCGCGTGGGGACAGGACGACGCCGCACTTCCGGTGCCCGTCATAGTGGTACTTCCCCTCTTCCGGGAAGAACTCGATCGTGCGGAGGAACCGCTTCGGGTCCCGGCTCCGGAGGGTGTCCATGAGGCCCCGGTAGCTGAACTCGGTGTCGAAGACGTTGGCCTCGCGGCCGAGCTTGCTCGGGGAGTGGGCGTCGGAGTTGGAGACGAGGGAGAAGCGGTCGAGGGCCGACAGGCGCCAGTTCATGGGCGGATCGGACGACAGCCCCGTCTCCAGGGCGAAGATCATGGGCGTCATGTCCTCGAAACACTCCTGGATGGTGTCGAAGCCCGAATTGGCTCCGAACAGCGAGAACCACGGAGTCCAGATGTGGGAGGGAATGACGACGCAGCGCGGACAGGTCTCGGCGACCATCCGGCAGAAGAGCCGGACGTCGAGGCCGAGGATCGGCCGCCCGTCGGAGCGGAGGTTGCCGACCGCCGAGAGCCGGCCGTTGATCCGCTCGACCGATTCGAAGTCGGGCGCGAGGAGCATGAGGTGGATCTTGCGGACCTTGCCGCCCTTGGAATAGATGAAGCTGATCTCCGTCGAGAGGATGAAGGAGACGTCTTTGGGCGAGAAGGCGACGCCGCGGAGATACGGGTCATCGGGCGGCTGCACGCCGTTCTTGAACTCGAAGAAGCCGTTGCCCGACGGCCTGAGCTTTTCCTTCATGAGAAAGAGCCATTCGGGATGGGTGAAGTCGCCCGTGGCGAGGAGACGGAGCCCCTTGACCTTGGCCCAGTAGGCGAGAGTGTCGAGGACCATGTCCCGCGACGTGGCCCTCGAAAACTTCGAGTGTATATGCAGGTCGGCGATGAATCTCATGACCGGGATTCCAAGTTTAGAACGAGCCGCCGGCGAATGCAAGCTCTTTCGTCTGGATCTTTGCGAGTCGTCCTCCGCGGAACGCTTGCCGCGTCGGCCGAGGGCGAAGGAAGGCGCCGGCCCGACGTCTAGCGGGTCTTGCCGAGAGCGCCGCCGAGGGCCCGTCCTTTCTCGGCGCACTCCCGCGAGCGGGCTTCGTCGCCGACGCGCTTGTAGAGCTCGGCCAGCAGGAAGTAGGCGGTGGGCAGCATCGACGGCTCTGGCTTGAGCTCGATGCCTTTCCGGACGAGGTCGATGGCTTCCGGATAGCGCTCGCCGCCCGCGGCGAGCGCATCGATCGTCGGCGTCCGGACATCCTTCGACCCGTAGCAAGCCAGGCTATCGGCCCGGCACGTGTCACGGTGATGACGATGACGTTGATATCCCGGCCCCTCGGAGCCGGGCGAAATCCGGGCGCCGTGAAGATAGGACCAAGTAGGCCGCCACGCCGGCGAGGACGAGCCCGGCCGCCGGGAGGAGCAGAGACATGCGGAATCTCATCGGCAAAAATTCTACCATAAAACGAAGACGTTTGCCGCTCCCCGCTGGCCCGGGGGCAGGCGTCGAGGTCGGCCCGTCCCTTGAAAAAACACGGCGGACGGATTAAACTGAAAGTTCGAGGGTCATCGAAGAAGAGAGTCACCCATGAACGCCAAACAAAGGTTGTGCCTTTTCCTCGTTCTCCTGGCCGGCCTCTCGGCCGCCTTGCCGGCGGCGGATAAGACCGACGTCAACAAGCTGCCGCCCCACTACAAGAAGTGGTTGACGGAGGAGGTCGTATACATCATCTCTCCCAAGGAGCGGGACGTCTTCCTCCAGCTGACGACCGACCGGGAGCGCGACCTCTTCATCGAGGCCTTCTGGAAGGCGCGGAACCCGAACCCCAACTCGCCCACGAACAAGTTCAAGGACGAGCACTATCGCCGCATCGATTACGCCAACATGCATTTCGGCCGCGGCCGCCTGAGCGCCAACGGCTGGCGCTCGGAGCAAGGGCGCATCTATATCATCCTCGGCGAGCCGAAACAGATCCTGAAGTACGAGAACGAAAGCCAGCTCTATCCGCTCATCATCTGGTTCTACGAAGGGATGAGCGAATACAACCTGCCCAACGCCTTCAACGTCGTCTTTTTCAAGGACTATGGGGCAGGGGATTACCGGATCTATTCGCCGGTCCGGGACGGGCCCCAGAAGCTGATGCCGAACTACTCAGGCGACATGACGGACACCTTGACCGCGTTCTCCGCCCTCGCGGACATCGAACCGGACGTCGCCGAGATCTCCCTGACCCTCATCCCGAACGATTACTTCATCGGCATGGCCCCGTCCATCTCGTCCGAGATCCTCATCGGCAAGCAGATCCCGGCCGCCGGCTACGAGAAGGTCAAGGACGACTACGCCGAGAAGCTCCTCAAGTACAAGGACGTCGTCGAGGTCGAGTACACGGCCAATTACATCTCGAGCGACGCCGTCGTCCAGGTCTGCAGGGACGGCGCGGGCCGGGCCTTCGTCCACTATCTCATCGAGCCCTCGAAGCTCAGCATCGAGCAGAACGAAGGTCTTTACCAGACGATCCTCGACGTCAACGGGATCGTCTCGGACGCCGCCGGGCGCACGGTCTATCAGTTCGACCGCTCCATCCCCCTTCAGTTCGGTGAGGACCAATACCTGAAGATCAAGGACCGGCCGTTCTCCTTCGAGGACACGTTCCCCCTGATCGAGGGCGATTACAACCTCAACATCCTCTGGAAGAACACCGTCTCCAAGGAGTTCACCTCCGTCGAAGCGACGCTCAAGATCCCCCCGGCCGCGAGCTTGACCATGAGTTCCCCGATTTTGGCCAATCGGACCATCCGGAACGCGGACTTCGTCGGCCAGGTCAAGCCGTTCACCTCCGGCGACGTCCAGCTCGTCGTTTCCCCGAGGAACGATTTCACGGGGAAGGACACGATGTCGATCTTCCTCCAGCTCGGCGGCGTGGGCGCGGAGCTGCTGCGGACGGGCGCTCTGGAGTTCGCCATCATCCGGGAGGACCAGCCCTTCCGCTCGTTCACCCACACCCTCGGAGCCTACAAGGACACTGCCCGCATCATCGAAGACATCCCGCTAGCCGACTTCCCGCCGGCCTACTACTCCGTCAAGGTGTCCCTCGTCGACGGCAACAAGACCGAGCTTCTCTCGAGCAAAGCCCCATTCTACGTGAGCCCCAAGGCCGACATCCCTAGGCCCTGGCTCATGTACGCCCCGCTCCCGCCCGCAGGCGACCCCTATTTCGCCAACGTCCTGGGCACGCAATACCTCCGCTCGCAGGACCTCGCGAACGCCCGGAAGCTCCTCGAACAGGCCCACCGGGCCAAGCCGGACTCGCCTGAATTCGCCCTCGATTTCTGCCGGGTCTTGTACGCGACGAAGGATTACAGTGGGCTGAAGGCCGTCGCCCTTCCTTTCTATCAGGACAGAAAAAGGAATGAGTTCGCCCAGTTCCTCGGCGAGACGGCCCAGGCCCTCGGCGAGTACGCTCAGGCCATCGGCTACTACAAAGACTACCTCTCTTTCTTCGGCGCCAACCTTAATGTTCTCAACGCTATCGGCGATTGCTACCTTAAGGTCGGGGACGTCGCCCAGGCCCTCACGGCCTGGAAGAAGTCCCTGGAGCTCAATCCCAAGCAGCCCGACATCAAAAAGAAGGTCGACGAGCACAAGGGCCGCTGAAGGAGGCACCATGAGCGGAACCCGCGGCCTGGCCGCCGCGGTCCTGGGACTGGCGGTCCTTGCCGGCGCCTGCGCCAGGACCCGCTTCGAGAGGAGCCTGGACCCGGAGAGCCGGGAGTTCTATTCCAAGGTCCGGCTCATCATCACGTCCGCGGAACGCAAGGCGTTCCAGGTCCTGCCGCCGGAGAAACGGAAGGACTTCATCGCCGATTTCTGGGCCCGGCGCGACCCGACGCCCGGCACGCCCGAGAACCAGTACAAGGACGCCTACTTCAGGCGCATCGCCGAGGCCAATCACCTCTTCTCCGACGGGCCGCCCCCGGGTTGGCTCTCGGACCGGGGCCGGACATACGTCACCCTCGGCCCGCCGGACTACCGGGAGACATATCCTCGGGGCATCACCTTCTACGGCCTGCCGACCGAGATCTGGTGGTACGGGTTCTTTCCCATAGCCTTTGTCGACCAGCGCTGGACCGGCGACTACCAGCTCGAGCCCCTGGGCGCCGATCAGGTCGCGGAGATCAGCCGGGCCCAGGTCCACTGGAACGAAGCCCGTGAAACTAAGACCAAGCCGGCTCCCGGCGCGGCGCTGGCCGACGTCTCGGTCGAGGTCCTGAAGGCGGACGCGGGCGGTCCCGCCCTCCGGGTCTCCCTGCCTTACCGGAACATCTGGCTCAAGGCCCAGGGCTCGATGATGCGGGCCGAGCTGGAGCTTACGGTGAAGGCCGTTGACGCCGCCGGGGCCGAGGCCTGGACGTTCACAGACAAATATCCGGTCGAGGTCACCGACAGCCGGCTCCGGGAGTTTCTGGCCCGGGACTTCGAGATTCGAGTGGCCGTACCTCTCAAACCCGGGAAGTACAAGCTCAAGGTGCAGTTGACGAATACCGGCGACGGCAGCCGGGCCGAGATCGACAAGGACATCGAGATCTGACGACTGGTCGGACGCGGAAGCCGGAGGGCGGACGCCGGGCGGCCTGGCTTAGCGGGGTTCCTTGAGGGCCCGGGCCAACTCCTGGCCCTTGGCCGCACATTCCACGGCCCGGGCGTTGTCGCCGGTGCGGTTGTAGAGGTCGGCCAGCAGGAAATAGCCGAGCGGCAGCTCGGACCGTTCCGGCTTAAGCTCGATCCCCTTGCGGACGAGGTCGATCGCCTCCCCGTAGCGCTCGCCCCGGTTGAGGTAGATCCGGGCCAGGTAGATGTAGCTCAGGGGGAATGTCGGGTCGGTCTCCATCGTCTTTTTCAAGTACCCGATTTCCTTGCCCTCGTTCCCAGTGATCCGATAAAGGCGGGACAGGTTGAACATGGCCTTGAGGTGACTGGGCGTAATCCGGAGCTCCTCGAGATAGGCGGCCTCGGCTTCCTCATTCCTTCCCTGCTTTTCACGGAGCTGAGCGAGATTGTAATGGACGCTGCTCTGCTCGGGATTGATTTTCAGCGCGGCCCGGATGTGCTCGTCGGCTTTGGCCAGGTTGTCCTGGTTGATATAGATGGCGGCCAGAGCGTTGTGGGAGGCGACGGATTCGTCATTGAGGGACAGGCATTTCTCGAAATAGGGAATGGCCTTATCGTATTTCTTCCGGGCGTAGTTCAGGTTGCCGAGGAGGTAATAGAGCTGGGCGTCGGAGAACCCTTTCTTGAAATAATCCAGGACGAAAGCCTCGGCCTCGTCGAACTTCCTCATGGCGACATAGGCATTGGCGACGTTGATGACCGTGAAAGCGTCGTCTGGCTTCTTTTCGAAGGACGCCAGGAACTGGACGATGGCCTCCTTGAACCGCCGCTCCTTGAAATAGATGTTGCCGAGCGTGAAATAGGCGTCCGTCACCTCGGGGTCGATGGCGATAATCCCCTTGACGATCTTAATGGCTTCCTCGGCTTGTCCGGACATTCCGATCTCGCGCGCCCGATTGAGCTCGTTGAAGATCCCGATCTTCTCCTTGGGATTTCCGAGCTTTTTCCCCTTGAGTTTGGCCGGATCGATGAATGAGCCGATGTACCCAAGGGCGGCCAGCTTCTCCCGGGTTTCTTCATCGATCTTCCGCATGTCGAATTCGTAGGCGTTTTCGCTCGACTTGGCGATATAGTTCCGCGCCGCGGCGCTCATGTCCTCGAATATCTTCTTTTCCCGGTAGACGAGGTTCTTCTCTTCCCGGGGATCCTCGACAACGTCATAGAGTTCCGGGACGGGCGCCATAATGAGTTTATACCGAGCGTCCTGGATGGCTTGAAGCTCGGACCAGCCGTAGTGGAACCGCGGATAGAACGTCTCGGAATAGGCGTAACTTCCCGGCGTCCGCTTCGGGTCGAAGAACGCGGGCACCAGGCTCTTGCCCTGGACCTGGGGAGGGATGGGAATGCCGGTCATCTCACAGATTGTGGGCATGATGTCGGCGATCGAGACGACACCGGGAGAAACGACGCCTTGGAGCTTTGCGAACGGCGTGACGAAGATCAGCGGCACGTGGACGGCCGCCTGGTAGACAAAAAAGCCGTGGGAGGCCTCTTCGTGCTCGCCCAGGCTTTCTCCGTGGTCGGCGGCGAACACCAGGAACAGATTGTCCGTAAGCCCTTGGCTATCGAGGTACTGCCAGAGCCGCCCGATCTGGGAATCGGCGAAGGCGATCTCGCCGATATACGGGTGGTCGGCGTAGAGCTTGTCGTAAGGCGCAGGCGGATCGTAAGGCGTATGAGGGTCATAAAGATGGACCCAAGTGAAGAATCTCTGACCCTTGTTCTGCTCGAGCCAGGGCAGAACTTGATCGATGACCTCGTTCCCAGGACGCTGGACGTTGCCGAGAGAAATGGTCTCGAATTTGCTCAAGTCGAACCGGTCGTAATAGAAGTCGAAACCTTTATTGAGCCCCCAGTGGCCATCGAGGACGTAGGCGGCCACAAAGGCGCTCGTGGCATAGCCCTTGGCTTTGAAGAGCTTGGCCAGGGTTTCGATCCCGGCCGGGACGATGAAGCCGCCGTTGTCCCTGACGCCGTGAAACGGCGGCAGCGTCCCCGTCATGATCGAGGTATGGGCTGGCAAGGTCAACGGCGTTGTCGAAATGCAATCTTCAAACCGAATCCCTTTGGCCGCGAACATATCGATTGTCGGCGTTTCGATGTTCTTGAAACCGTAACAGCCGATGCGGTCGGCGCGGGTCGTGTCGAGAGTGATCAGGATAACGTTGAAGTCTTTTCGACCGCGGAGGCCGGAGAAATCCGGCCTCCGGGGAAATAGGATAAGATAGGCTGCGGCAAAGGCCAGGAGGGCGGTCAGAAGAACCACGCCCGGTATCAGCCTCTTTTTGGCTTTCATAATTAAGAAAAGATTTTAGCATAAATACGTCTTGATTTCCTGCCGCCGCGATCCGCGGGTGTGGCCTTCTGGATGGCCTTGTTCAAGGTGCTTTTAAATGTTTGCTGAGGAATAAAAAAGGGCGGCGGGCCGTCCCGCCACCCCTTCGAGCGTCTGCAGGGAAAGAGTTAGAACATGAAACGGATGCCGAGCCTGGCCCGCCTGGGCAAGGTCAGACCCAAGAGGTCGTGGTGGTCCGTGGAGACGGAATACGTCGGGTCCATGGGGAAATAGTCATAGCCGCTGGTCCTGTAGAGGCGCGTGCCCCAGCTGGTGATCGTATTGTTGTTGAAGACGTTGAAAACGTCGAAGATCACCCCGATTTTGTATCTCCTCGCAAGGCTGAACGTTTTTTCCAGCCGAACATCAATGTTGTTCAAGAACGGATAGCGGTTGGAGCCGCGCGGCTCGGCAAAGAAGGTGATCCGCCCCTGACTGTAGGTCGAGGTCCGATACCGAGTCGTCCAGGCGTCGCCGGAGATGCCCCGGTAATAGAGGCTGAAGTTGACGCCGACGACAGGTACGACGTAGGTCCCCTGGACCTTGATCTGGTGCGTCGGGCTGCTCGTGACGTTCCCGTCGGCGTTGATCCAGAAATTCGGATCGTAGCTCCCCCGGCCGAAGCCGATGTCTTCGTAGGCCGAGTTGTTGTCCATAGTGCCCTTGGTCACGGAGTAGACGTAGGAAACGAGGACCTGCCAGCGGTTGGAGAAACGTTTGTTGAACAGGACCTCAATGCCCCAGAATTTCCGGTAGGGATTGACCGCGAAACCCTGGGGGCCCAGCAAGGGATCGAAGAACGACGCGAATTTGTCGACGTTGGTGATGTGCCATTCGGGTGTGTCCGCTCCTCCCGTGTTGTCGTACACCGTGAACGACTTGCCGATGGGATCAGGGACATTGACAGTCCGGAGAGTGTAGGTGGCGTTCCGGTTGTAGGCCGCGACGAAGTTCTTAAAGTTCCGGTTGATGTAGGTCACGGAGAGCGACGCGTCCTTGAAGAGCTCGCGTTCGATCCCGACGGTGTACTGGATCATGTAAGGATGCCGGATGCCGGGGTCGATGACATAGGTCCCGTGGACGGCTCGGCTGGTTTCATACCAGGCCTCTGTCAGCGGGTTCCACATCTCGTAGACCTTGTCCGAATAACTCGAGTCGCCGAGGTCAAAGAGTGCGGCGTACATCCCGTCGGTGAATTGCCCGTAGTGGGCCTTGAGGATGGTCGTCTTGTCGCCGAGGAGGTCGAACGTGAAGCCTAGCCGCGGGGCGACGCGAGACGCCTTGTATTTTAGGCCGGGCGTCCCCGCGAGCGTCCCCCAGTTTTGGGTAAAGCGCACGCCCAGGCTGAGGTTCAGGCGCTTAGTGATCTGCCAGGCATCCTGGGCGAACCCTTCAAGGCGGGTGAGCCGGGCTTTGTAGTTATAGCCGATGTATTGGGTGCGGGCGTAGTTCCCCGTGTAGTAATACCCAGGGACGTATCCCGGAAAATAGTAGGCGGGACCCCAATAGTCTTCATAGTACCAGGACCCCGGACCGGTGTAACCGTAATGGGTCCGGGAGATGGATCGCTCGAGCTCGACGCCGAACTTGAAGTCATGATTCCCCTTAATGAAGTCTTCGGCATAATGGGTCAGGCTGGCATTGAGCTGATAGCGGCTCCGGCCGTTCTCTCCAAAGTAACCCGAGTTAAAATGCCGCATGTGGCCGATACCGTTGGGATCTCCCGCCGGGAGGTCCGGGTTGTCGTTGTCCAAATAGTGCCCCGAGATGTTCCGTCCCGTCCGCGGCTCAAGATTATAGTAGCCGGTGAAGAAAGCGCCCTTCACGTCCACGAATGTCTGGGGGCTGAAAATCTTCGTCAGGGTAAAGTTCCCGATCCAATTGGGATCGATTTGGTTTACGGTGGCCTCCGGGGAGACCGTGGCGCTCCCCCCGCGATAGGTGCCGTTATAGTTGTCCCATTCGATGGACGCTCCGATATTCAGGGTCGGCGTAGTCTGGCTGCTCAGCTTGAAGAAGAGTCGGGGTTGCTTGTAATCCTGGGCAAAGGGGAAGCCGGTGGGGAAGTCCTGGGATCGGTACCACTGGACCCCGCCGAAGAACCAGAGCTTGTCTTTGATGATCGGGCCGCCGAGCTGGGCGTTGGCGTCCAGCAAGGCCGATAAGGGGGAGGTGACATCTGGCCAGTCGGCGCGATAGGCACTGTTGTTTTCCGTGCCCCAGAACGAGCCGCCCGGGAACGTCCCTTTGAGGCCTTCCCGGGCCTTGTGGCCCTGGTAGTCAACTTCAAAATGGCCGGAGAACTGATTTCCCCCCTGTTTGGTGACCATATTGAAAATGACGCCGGTGAAATTCCCGTATTCGGCCGGCAGGGCGACGCCCATGACCTTGGCTTCTTCGACGATGTTATAGTTGAGGAAGACCCAGGCCGTGCCGCCCTCCGGGTCGCCGACGCCGACGCCGTCCATCTGCCAGGACACACCGCGGCTCATGGCCGCGCCGTAGGCGACGCGGCTGGTGACGCCTGGGGCCAGGTTGACGAGGTCGCTCGTGAACTGGCTGTTCGGAATGTTTCTCAGGATTTCATCGCTGAGAGTGACCGAGGCCGTCTCCGTGGACTTGACGTCCACTGTCGGTGATTTGGCGATAACAGTCACCTGCTCCGCGACAGTGCTCGGTTTCAGGATGATCGTCAAGGTCAACGTGGCCGTGGTCGTCAGGCGGATGTTCTCCTGGACCACGGTGCCGAAGCCATTGAGCTCGGCCTTCACGCTGTAAGTGCCCGGACGCAGGGCCGGGAACCGGAAGATTCCGCTGGCGTCGCTGACGGCCGTTCGCGTCCCCATCAGGGACGGGCCGCTCAGGGTCAGGTTGACGCCGGGAAGCGCGGTCGACTGCTCGTCGGTCACCTTTCCCGTTATAGCGCCCGTCTCACGGGACTGGGAGAACACAAAGGCTGCTACGAAAAGAAGAAGGAGGACTGCGAGGATAGGTTTCTTCATATTACCTCCGATTCGAATTATTTGTGGTGATGATGCTTGGTCCGACGCGTCTGTCCGTATTCGTGCGGCACCTCCTCTAAGAGTGTAGGAATTGACATTCGTGTATTGTCGTTTGTGATCCGAAGCCCTTAGAGACCGGGATTGAGAATGTACGCCATCCGACAAGTCTGCCGGTGGCGGTCTCGGTGTGCTAGGATTCTCATCCGTTCGGCCTCATTATCCGAAAAATCGCGCTCCGGTGTCAAGGGGAAATCCGCTTCCCGCCCGCCCGGAATCGGCCCGCTCCTTCCCGGCGCGGAATCGGGTCCCCGAATTTGAATCTTGGGGGGGCGTGTGTTATCTTTGTTAAGTGACACCGTCAGAACGAACAGAGACGCGCCTCGGCGCGTTCTTCACCGCTCTCTGCGGGCTCTTCTTCCTGGCCGCGGTCCTGCTGTCGCAGGAACCGATGACCCTGGACCAGAAGGCCTGGCTCGAGGACGTCGGGCCGATCATCACGAAAGTGGAGCGGGACGTCTTCGCCAAGCTCAGGACCAACGCCGAGCGGACGAAGTTCATCACCCTCTTCTGGAAAGCGCGCGACCCGGCCCCGGACACATCGGAGAACGAATTCCGGAAGGAATACTCGGAGCGGGTCCGGTTCGCCGACCAAAACTTCGGACGCAGCTCGCCGAAGCGCGGCAGCCAGACCGACCGCGGCATCTATTATCTTCTCCTGGGCAAGCCCCTGGAACGCTACATGTACGCCACGAACTCCGAGGTCTGGCCCTCCGAGCTCTGGTTCTACAAGGGCGCCGAGGAATACGGCCTGCCGGACTACTTCTACCTCATCTTCTACCAGCCCGACGGCATCGGGGATTACCGCCTCTACTACCCGGGCATCGACGGGCCCGAGAAGCTCGCCGTGCCCCAGGTGTATACCAATAACGCGCAGCGAAGCCAGGCCATCCAGACCCTCAAGAAGGTCAGCTCCGAGCTGGCCGCCGCCGCCGTGAGCTACCTCCCGGGCGACAGGCCCGGAGGGTTGGGGAGCTTCTCCTCGGACAATATCCTCGCCTCGATCAAGCAGCTGCCGGAGAAGAAATATTCGGATTCCTATGCCCGGAACTATCTCTCCTACAAGGACTATATCGAAACGGAGTACGCGGACAACTATCTCGCCAGTGCCTTCCAGGCCAAGGTCTTCAAGGCCGGCGGGCAGAGCTTCCTTCACTGGACGATCGAACCGGAAAAAATGGACTTCGCCGCCCAGGGGGACGGCATCTATGCCAACTTCGAGCTCGTGCTGAGGCTCGAAGACAGTCAGGGCCGGCCGTTTTTCGAGCGGACCGAGGAGATCCCCCTGCGCCTGTCGCCCGAACAATACAAGTCCCACGCACGCCAGAGGTTCGCTTTCCAGGACCTCGTGCCTGTCATTCCTGGCGACTGCAAGGCCCTCTTCCTCCTGAAGAACAAGACCGCCCGGGAGTTCACCTCCTTCGAGTTCAAGATCTCGGTCCCCGGCGCCGCTCTGCCCCGGCTGAGTTCGCCGGTCCTTTATCACGGCCGGGACGCCGTCCCCCCGGCTCAGACGGCCAACCTCCAGGCCTTCACCTTTAACGGCTCCCAGTATCTCGTCGGCGCCCGCAACGAGTTCCTGCCCACGGAGACGCCGGGAGTCTTCTTCCAGGCCTGGAACCTCGACGCCTTGAAACTCCCCGGACCGCCTTCATTTATCCTCGAGGTCTTCTCGGCCGAGGGCGGACAGAGCCTGGGCAGCTTCCCGCTTTCCGCCGCCGGCCCGGGAAGCGACGCCTCCACCGTTTTCGTGGCCGGGACTTTTTCCTTATCCGGCTTCAAGCCTGGCTATTACCGGGCCGAGGTTTCGGCCGTGGCCCCGTCAGGGAAGAAAGTCCTTTCGGACAAGGAAAACTTCATCGTCCTCTCCCAGCCCTACCCGATCCTGCCCTGGGTCTATGCGCGGCAGCACGGCCCGTTCCCAGGGACGGAGCACTTGAGAACGCTCGGCGGCCAGTACTTCCTGGCCGGGGATTACGGCCGCGCCCGGGAAACCCTGGAGCGGACGCTCCAGGCCAAGGACGACCCCGCCTCCCGGCTCCTGCTGGCCAAGTCCCTCTACGGGCTCAGGCTCTTCCGCGAGTCTCTCGACCAGGCCCTGCCCCTCTATGAGCGGGCCCCGGACCGCGAGACGGCCAAGGTCATCGCCCTCGACTACGCCGGCCTGGCCGACTGGAGTGCGGCGGTCGGCTACCTCGAGAAGCTCATGGCGGAGGCGACGGAGGTCGGGGTCCTGAACCTTGCGGCCGAATGCTACCTGAACCTCAACCGCCCCGAGAAGGCGCTGCCCCTCCTCGAGAAATCGCTCTCGCTCGTCCCCGGCCAGCCACAGGCCAAGGAGCTCGAGGAGAAGGCGCGCAAGCGCCTGGGGCAGAAATAGGAGAACGCTCATGATAAGGAAATCCGCGATAGCAGCCGTCCTCTCCCTGGCCCTGGCCCTGCCGGTCGCCTGGGCCCAGACCCAGGGGCGGATCGAAGGCCGGGTCCTGGACTCCGAAGGCCGGCCCCTGGAGAAGGTGGCCGTGGGCCTCGTGGCCATGTGGACCTCGAGCGCCCATTATGAGCTCACGACCGACAAGAACGGCAAATTCCGCCAGATCGGGCTCCAGCCGGGAGATTATCAGGTCCGGCTCAAGAAGGATGGCTTCGCGCCGGCCTCCCGGGACGTCCATGTCAGCATCGACGAGACATCGGCTTTCGAAGTCCGGCTGAAGACGGTCGAGGCCGCGCTCGCCAAGAGCCTATCCCAAGCCGACAACTTGTTCCTTAAGGGCAATAAGCTCTATGCGGACCAGAATTATCCCGAGGCCGCCGCCGCATACGAGGACGCCATCATGCTCGCCCCCGACGCCTGGGGCTACTATCTGAACCTCGGCTTGGCCAGGAAAAAAATGGACCGTCCGGACGAGGCCCTGGCCGCCTTCAAGAAGGCCGTCGAGCTCAACCCGGACAGCATCAGCGCCAACAAGGAGACCGGCGAGGCTCTGGCCAGGAGCGACCATTTCCCGGAGGCCAAAGCGTATTATGAGAAGGCCGTGAGCCTCAGCCCCGCCGACCCCGAGGCCCGCTATAATCTCGGCATTTGCTTGAGCAGCACGGGCGAGCCCGAGGCCGCGCTGGCCCAATTCGAGAAAGCGGTCGAGCTCAAGCCCGACTTCGCCGACGCCCTCTATCAGAAGGGCACGCTTCTCATCGGCCAGAACAAGGTCCCGGAGGCCGTCGCTTGCCTGGAGAAGTTCCTCGCCCTGGCCCCCAACCACGAGAAAGCCGAGGTGGCGAAACAGCTCCTCCAGGTCCTGAAAAAATAGCCGGAGGGGGGAGGAGAGCGGACATGAAGACGGGGAGCATCGCCGCGATCGCCGCCGCGGTCCTCCTCGCCGGGACTCTTCTCGCCGCCCAGGAGCCCAAGGGCAAGGGACGCCCGGCCGGCTCCGTCACGGACGAGATCAAGGCCCTGCTCGCCAGCGCCGACGACCTCTACAACGGGAAGAAGTACGACTTGGCCGAACAGGCTTACATGAAGGTCTTGGAGAAGAATCCCAAGAACGTCCAGGCCCTGATGTCCATCGGCCACTGCTATCAGGACCGGGGGGATCCCGCCAAGGCCCTGGCGTGGTACGGCAAGATCGACCCCGGCATGACCGACGACGCGATCGTCCTCTACAACATCGGCACGGACTATTACAACAACAGCCGGTTCGACGAGGCCTGGAAGTATTACCGGAAGGCCGTCGACTCGCAGAAAGGCTTCGCCGACGGCCTCTATCAATTGGGGCTGACCGGGCTCAACCTCCAGAAGAACGCCGAGGCCGCCGCGGCCTTCGAAAGCTACCTCAAGATAGACCCCGATTCGCCGCGGGCGGCCCAGGTCAGGGCGTTCCTGGATTACCTGAAGAAAAAATAGGGCGGCCCGGACCGAGCCGCCGAAGGGGTGCGCCATGATCACGGAACGACGCGTTCTTTTCTTCCTGGCCCTGGCGGCGGTAGGGACCCTGACCCTTGGCCGCGCTCAGCAGTCGGGCGCTAAGCCCGACCCCGAAAGCGAGAAATTCTACCAGGAAGCCCGCCTCATCATGTCCGGCGAGGAGAGCAAGATCTGGAAGCATCTTTCGGACGCCGAAAGCCGGAAGGAGTTCATCAAGGACTTCTGGGAGAAGCGCGACCCCGACCCCGACACGGCGGACAACGAGTTCAAGCGGGAATTCGAGGCGCGCGTCGCTTACACGAACAAACATTTCAAGGAGGGCGGGCTCGGCATGAACACGGACCGGGGCCGGGTCTACATCTTCCTCGGCCCCCCTGACAAGACCGAGGACTTCCTCAATCGCACCTTCTCGACGACGGCCCGCGGCTTCACCATTTGGTGGATCTATTACAAGTATGGCGTGGGCGTCCAGTTCGTCGATGAGAGGGGCGACAGCGCGTACAAGATCAACCAGACCGAAGGGAATATCTTCGAGGCCATGGAGCTATACAAGCTCGGGCAGTGGGTCAGCCCCGATTCCGTTTTCAAGAGCACGGTCGTCAAGTTCAGCCTCAAGTACGACGCCACGACACGCGAGCTCGTCGTCCTCATCCCGACCAAGTCCCTGCAGCTCAAGGAGAACGGCGACGGAAAGCTCCGGGTCGACCTCGACTTCAAGTTCTATGTTTACGAGGACGAGGGACGGAAGAGGGAAGTCTTCACCGAGAGCGGGTCCTATGTCACGGCCGACGTCGAATACGAAAAGGCCGGGGACATCCCCTTCCGGTTCGCCCACGCGCTCGACCCGGGGAAGGATTTCGTCGACGTCATCGTCGTGGGCACATCGGGGGCGAAGGGCAAGATCCGCAAGATCTTCGATCTCAAGGTCGGCCGCGCGCCCCTGCCCTGACAAAAAAAAGGCCGCCTGTCAAGGGGCGGCCTGTGGTTCGATCGACCGGAACCTACTTGACTTCGAACGGGGCTTTCTTTTCGAGTGTCTGCCCGGACACCTTGTCCGTAATCTTGAGGACGAGGTTGTACTTGCCCGGGTCAAGGTCCTTGACCTCCGCCTTGTCCCCGGTCTTGAGCGTTCGCTTCAAGGGCAGGGCCTGGTCGATGAGCGAGCTCGGGTAGCTCTGCGTCTGCCACTTGATGGCGGGACTGCCGTCTTCCTTTTGGACCTCGAAGTTGATCTCGATGTCGTTGGCCGGCTGGCCGGCCGGCTGGGCCTGTCCGGCGGGCTCCGCCTTGGGCTTGGCGCCGAGGACGAAGAAGAGGACCTCAATCTGGCCCTTGTCGTCCGCCGTCACGACGTTTTCGAGGTTCGGCGTGATCTTGAGGATCGAATACGTGAAGCACCCCCGGTGGATGGCGGGCCGGGCCTCATAGGTCGGCATCTGTTCGATCGTCCGGGCGAAGAAGAGGGGCGTCGTGTCGAGGGAATTCTGGACGGCCTCGGGCCCGGGCAGGGTCAGGTCGGTGTAAGCGACGCCGACTTTCTTCAGGTCGGGGGTGGATTTCTTCGGATCCATCGGCGCGAGGAACATGGCCATCGTGTATTTCCCGTAGGGAAGCGGATAGCCGAGGGCGTACCACTCTTCCTTGTTCGGGTCGTAGCCGGCGCTTTCCGTCTGCAGGGCTGCGGCGAAGCCGACTTCCCGGGCGAGCTTCTGTGCGCCCGCTTCGTCGGTCTGGAAGAACTCGAGGCCGACGGCCAGGCGGGCTTCGAGGACGCCTGCGGGGGGGGCTGCGGCGGGAGCCTGCTGGTTCCGGCCGCTAGCCGCCGGGGCGGCCGGGACGCCGTAACCGAGGTCAGCGTTCTTGGCCTTGAAGAAGACGACCGCATGCATGCCTCCCGCCACCGGGAAGTCCAGGCTCTTGAAGATCGTGAAAGGAATGTCATGACGTCCCTGACGGGTCGCCAGGCCTTCCTGGATGATGGCCTTGATCTCCTTCGGCAGGATCTCTTTTTGCTGCTGTTTCGGGGCCGGCTTCGCGGGCTCCTGTTTCTGAACGGGCGTCGCCTGAGCGAAGACCGTGAGCAGGCTTAGAGCGAAAACGACGGCGAGACCGGCTGCGGCGGATCTGGAAGCTTTCATAATTCCTCCTTCAGACGTGCCTCTCAACATTCCATCTATTACGAGAGCAATTCTTGTGCCAACCAAGCTGGCTGGAATTCTCTCGCGTTAGAGCAAGGCGGGTGCCGTTCCGTAAAGATTGTTTACAACCTCTTTTCGGACCTCACCCATGCCTCTCCACGGCAGATGGGACGAACTAATATATCAAATCTTACTTTTTTTTCAACTGGTATCTTTGGACCGCTTTTTGGTGCTCACCGAACGTGCGGCTGAAATGGTGGCTGCCGTCTCCCTGGGCCACGAAATAGAGGTAGAGCTCGGCCGCAGGATGGAGGGCCGCCTCGAGGGACGAGCGCCCGGGGCTGCAGATGGGCCCCGGCGGGAGGCCGGCATGGAGATACGTGTTGTAAGGCGACGGGAACTGAAGGTCGCGGCTGAGCAGGCGCCCGGAATACTTGTCCTCGAGCCGGAGCGCGTAGATGACGGTCGGGTCGCAGTCGAGCTTCATGCCGAGCCGCAGGCGGTTATGGAAGACGGCCGAGACGAGCGGCCGCTCCGAGGCCATGGCCGTTTCCTTCTCGATCAAGGAGGCGAGGACGACGGCTTCGCGGACGCTCATGCCGAGCTCGGCGGCGCGCTCTCGCTGTCCTTCGGGCATGACCTTCCGGAACTCGCCGACCATGGCCTCCACGAGCTCGGCGGCCTGGACCCTCCGCGGCACCAGGTAGGTGTCGGGGAAAAGATAGCCTTCCAGGTCCGGGGCGGCCGAGTCCCACTCGGCGACGAGGGAGGTCTTGTGGAAGGCCGCCCGGAAGGCGTCCGGGTCAACGCCGCCCTGGGCGCTGACGAGCTCGGCGACCTCGGCCGCCGTCAGGCCTTCGGGAACGGTCAGCGGCCAAAGGTAGATCCGTCCGCGGAAGGTCTTGAACAGAACGTCACGGGCGCTTGCTGGGAACGTGAACTCGTATTCTCCGGCCTTCGGCCGCTGCCGGGAATAGTAGAGCTCGCTGGCGAGAGTCACGGCCAGGGGACTGCGGATGATTTTCCGGCGGCCGAGGTCGGCGGCGACCGCGCGGACGCTCCTCCCCTTCTGGACCTCGAAGAAAACGGATGCGGCCGGCCCCGGCCAGGGCGTCGTGTTCGCCTTGACCAGCCAGTTGGAGAGAGCCGGAAGGAGGCCGACGGCGACGAGCAGAGCCGCCTGGATGGCC
>Ga0315280_10000307_pt1 | contig 90671 bp, 99 predicted proteins | sample YL17G06_40_MG_FD_203697 | JGI IMG/M metagenome (GOLD analysis project Ga0315280, IMG submission 203697) | Sediment microbial communities from Yellowstone Lake, YNP, Wyoming, USA - YL17G06_40 | ecosystem: Environmental > Aquatic > Freshwater > Lake > Sediment | place: USA: Wyoming | collected...
GACTCCCTACAGAATTAAAATTGAGGGGAATTCTGCCTCCTATGATTTGTTAATTCAAAAACAACCAGGAACCGAAAAAGATCCTCTTACAGTCGATCTCTCCTTCCCTTCCTATCTAAAGCCGACATGGACAAGTCCAAGTGGAGGAAAAGTATCTGAACAGAATTTAAAGTTTGAGACAGATCTTGCAGAAGATAGAATTTTCCAAATAAAATTTTCGCTTTAATCTGCTTGACAAGCCCAAGTTACATTTGACATAATTTCATTTCGTATGGCCGAGCTGACACTTGTTGCCAAAGAAAGAAAAATATTTGGAAGGAAGGTTAAAACCTTAAGAAAAGAAGGCTTAATTCCTGGCCATGTTTTTGGGCATAATGTGAAAACCTGCCACCTGAGTGTCGATACAAAGGCTTTTGCCAAGGTATACGATGAAGTAGGCGAAACTGGCCTCGTTAATCTAAAAATTGATACAACGCCAGTTCGTCCAGTTTTGGTCAAAGGAGTTCAAGTCCATCCTTTGACTTCTCAATTTTTGCACGTTGATTTTTATCAGGTATCACTGAAAGAAAAGGTTAAGGTCGAGATACCTCTGGAAATTGTCGGTGAGGCACTGGCTGTTGAAAAAAAGATCGGTCTTTTATTGACGCCAGTTGAAGCTTTGGAAATTGAGGCATTACCTCAAGATTTACCGGAGAAAATTGAGGTTGATGTTTCAAAGCTAGAGAATGTAGGAGATCAGGTTACAGTAGGGGATTTAAAAGTTGATCGCAAAAAGATTGAAATTTCAGCCGATTCAGGCCTAGTTGTTGCCAATATTGGCGAATTGGTTACTAAGGAAGCAGAGGAAATTTTAGCCGAGGAGGAGAAGGAGAGGGAAGAAGCAGCAGCCGCTGCTGAAGAAGTAGCACCAGAAGCTCCGCCCGAAGAGGCCATAGAAGAAAAACCAGCAGAGGAAAAACCAACCGAAGAAGCTCCAACAGAAGAAAAACCTTCTTAAAGAGGATTAGCGAAGTCGTTTAATTTATTAACTTTCTAAAATTTTCTGCCGGTTCAAAATTAGGATCGAGCTCCAAGACTTTTTCTAAAGCAGATTCTGTCTTTTTTTCATCAAAAATCTGCCAATACAGAATTGATAATCTAAACCAAGCGTCACGATAGTTAGGATATAATGAAGCAACTCCTTCCCATTTAGCAATTTCCGCCCTTATTTCTTGGGGTTTTTGCCCAAGTTTTTTTATCTCTTTCAAGTTTTCTTGTATCAATTTATCTTGAGGAGAATATTGGAGAGCAATAAAAATTTCCTCTTTTGCTTTCCCCAAATCGTTTGCTTTTTCGTAAATTCTGGCAAGGCCAAGATGAAGTTTTGGATTTGTAGGATTTTGGGATAGTTCCTTCCTGGTTTGTTCAAATTCTTTCTGAAGAGGGTCGTTGGGAATTTTTGGTTGAAGTGCAAAAGTTCCAACAACGATTATAAAAAGAAGTGAAACCAAAAGGTACTTGAGCCAGGCCCTTTTTACGAAATTTTTGGCCAGCCAGCGGCCATAAGTGAGGGGCAACCGGGTGATTCTGTTTGTAGCCACCCTTGCTCTTTTATTTTTTGCCATATTTCTTCAGTTATAAAAGGCATGAAAGGATGAAGTAGTTTCAAACTTACCTCTAAGACGTAAAGTAAAGTCACTTGAGCCTCGTTTCGTCTTTTTTTGCTCATTTCTATATATTTATCGCAAAAAGTATGCCAGAAAAAATCGTACAACGCCTCTGATGCTTGGCCAAAACGGTACGCTTCAATTTTTTTTGTAACAGTTTTTGCTGTTTTTTCTAATTCAAAAATGATCCATTCGTCTTCTTGATTTTTTTGTGATTTAGTCTTTGGAAGATTACCGGCGAAGGAGATTACATAGCGCGAAGCATTCCAAATCTTATTGGCAAAGTTGCGCATCCCTCTGATTTTTTCGTCAGAAAGGTAAATATCTCCTCCCGGGGTAACACCCAGAATTAAAGCCATTCTTAAAGCGTCAGCACCATATTTTTCAACGACTGTGATTGGGTTGATTACGTTGCCCTTGCTCTTGCTCATTTTTTGACCGTTTTTGTCGACAACTCGGGCGTGAAGGTGAACTGTTCGAAAGGGAACGTTTTTTGCTAAATAAAGACCAAACATCATCATTCTGGCAACCCAGAAAAATAGAATGTCCCATAGTGTATCAAGCACCGAAGTGGGGTAAAAATACTCAAAGTCTTTACTGTCAGGATAACCTAAAGTGGTTAGAGGCCACTGACCAGATAAAAACCAAGTGTCAAAAGTATCTGTTTCTTGTAGAACATGAACACCCGCGCATTTTGGGCAAGGTTTTTCATCAAGCATGTAAGTTGCGTTTTTATCAGCTACTAAACTTTGCAATCCCTTTTTAATCTCCTCAAATCTGTATTTTTCTTTTAACTTTTGATATTCTCCAGAGATCTTATTGTCATTTTTGTCAATAAAATTAAGTAGAATATCTTGGTTACATTCAAGACAATACCATACTGGAATCCGCGGACCCCAGACTATTTGCCGGCTGATATTCCAATCATGGATATTACTCATCCAATCAAAATACATTTTTTCAAATCGCTTTTTTGGGATAATCTTTGTTTGTCCGTCCTCAACGGCTTTGATTGCTGGTTCGGCTAAAGGCTTAATCTTGATGAACCATTGGGGCATAATCATTGGTTCAATAGTGGTCTCACAGCGATAACAGATTCCAACCGTGTGCCTTAGGGGCTCTTTTTTAATTAGCCTGCTTCTTTTTTCTAGGTCTTTGATTACTTCTTGTCGTGCCTGAAGAACTGACATGCCCGCATATTTTTTAGGCAAGTTGATCATTTTGCCGTTTTTGTCAATAATGGTGATGATTTCTAAATTGTGTTTTTGACCGATTTCAAAATCAGTCGCATCGTGTGCAGGAGTAACTTTTAAGGCTCCGGTTCCAAAATCGATATCAATTTCTTCATCAGCGATGATTGGAATGCTCTTTTTAATTATTGGAATTTGAGCTTTTTGCCCAATTAATTTTTTATATCGTTTATCTTTAGGGTTAACAGCAACAGCCACATCAGCAAAAATTGTTTCCGGCCGGGTGGTGGCAATTTGAATTAGGCCGTAATCTAGATAATAAAGAAAATCGTCCTTTTCCTCATACTCGACTTCCAAATCGGAGAAAGCAGTACCGCAAGTTGTACAAAAATTAACAATTCTTTCTCCTCGGTAGATCAAGCCGTCTTGATGCAACTTACGAAAAGTGTCCAAAATGGTTTCAATAATTTCCGGCTCCAAACTATAGTGGTATCTTGTCCAGTCTAAGGAAAATCCAAGTTTTTTCAGCTGATTTATATTAATTTCTCTATTTTGTTCAACAAAATCAGAAATCATCTTGTAGAGAGTCTCGCGATCAAAATCGAATCGGCTTTTATCCCTTTCAGCTAATTTTTTTTCAAACACAAACTGGGTTTCGATTCCGGCGTGATCTGAGCCTGGAAGCCACAAAGTTGGCTCGCCAAGCATCCTGTGATATCTGACCATGATATCTTCGACTGTAAAAAGGGCATGGCCCATGTGGATTGGGTCGTTGGCGTTGGGCAGAGGAAGTAAGATGCAAAATGGCTTTCTCTTTTTATCTATGTTGGGAGTGAAAAATCCTGATTTTTCCCAAAAAGAATACCATTTTTCTTCAACCTCTTTATGATTGTAGACTTTGTTCATGTTTTTGGTATTTTAACACGAAAAACTTTACTTTTGAATTTATTAGGATTTAAACTGGTATTAATGAAGGTTAAACGCTCTCAATTTGGATTCGCTACCTTTTTGGTACTCGTAGTTGTTGCATTAGTGATAGTTGTTGTTGGAATAGTGGTCTATTTTCAATTGAGACCAACCACTCAACAGTTTCAGTCATTGCCAACCACAGCAGTAGTTACTCAGCCAACTCCACCAACTCAAATCGGCGAAACAGTAAATTGGAAAACATATACAAACAGTACTTTAGGAATTCAATTTAGCCACCCCGATAACGCTGAGGTTGAAGAAGATGGACCATTCAGGTCTGATGCCTTCGGAAAAGCAGTTCGAATGTTCTTTTTGCTTGGTAATACCGACCGAGAAGAAGCATTCGAGACACACTTAACAGAAGGGCTTGTTATAGACGTTATGCAAATTGACAACAAAGGAAAATCACTTTATGAACTAGCAGATAAAGAAACCAAAATGAGAGTATTAGACGGGGAAAGAAAAGAGTTTGCCAAAATTGTTTTAGACGGAGAAGAAGGATATAAAGCAGTTTTTGGACCCAACGAGTTTACTTGGATGAGTGGAATTAAAAAAACTCTCGTAACGAGTGTCGTATTTTATTTTAAAGTTAATGGTAAATTTTATTACTTCTCTTCTAGTTATGCAGGGGTCTATGCATCTGCATATCAAAGAATTTTCGACCGAATTCTCTCCACCTTCAAATTTCTCTAAAAGCAAAGTCCAGGTTGGGCTTGAATTTTTTCGGGTGGCACAGGTTTAAAATTGAAAAAAGCGGCTGAGGCAATCATTGCTGCATTATCAATACAAAGTTCAATTGGCGGAAAATTGACAGGCACATAAGACTTTTTACTCATCCTCTCTCGCAATAATTTATTCGCTGCAACCCCTCCGCCTAAAAGAATTTTTTTCGCTTTATATTTTTGTGCAGCTTTAGTGGTTTTTTTTACTAAAACAGTAACTGACGCCTCTTGGAATGAAGCGGCGATATCAGCAACTGGTAATGGCTTTTCAATCTTACGAACTAAATTGACAACTGCAGTTTTTAAGCCAGAAAAAGAAAAATCAAAATCGTCTTCATCAATCATTGGTCTGGGAAGATTAAAAGCTTTTGGGTTGCCAGTTTTTGCTGCTTTTTCTATTACTGGCCCGCCGGGATATGAAAGCCCTAAAAGCCTTGCTACTTTATCAAAAGCCTCGCCAGCCGCATCATCTCTTGTTCCCCCAAGCCATTTAATTTTCTGATGACCTTCCATCAAGATTAGATCGGTGTGGCCTCCAGAAACAATAAGTGAAACAATTGGGAAGTTAAGATCCTCTTTTTGTCCAATCCAATTGGCATACAAATGTCCATAAAGATGGCTGACTGGGACAATTGGTTTTTGAAAGATTAGGGCGAGCGTTTTTGCTGTTTCAACACTAACCAAAAGCGAACCAATGAGGCCGTGTCCCACAGTTACGGCCAAAGCATCAATTTTCTCCAAAGTTGTTTTGGCCTCGTCTAGAGCTTCGCAAATGACAGGGATAATTACTTTAACCTGCTCGCGGGCAGCCAACTCTGGTACTACCCCGCCATATTTTTGATGGAGCAAAACGGAGGAAGAAACAACATTGGACAAAAGTTTGGTGCCGTTTTCAACAGCCGAAGCTCCAGTTTCATCGCAAGAAGTCTCAATACCCAATATTCTCATCGTGTTTTTTTAAGTTAATTTTTTCCAAAAGAGCATGGACATAGCCAGCTGATGTTGGAGTGCTTTTAAAAATTGAAATTGCATTGCAGGCTATTTTAACAGGTTCAATCCTACCAAATCTTTGGATCGCTTCACCCAGGCGTCTCCTGATTTGTTTGTTGGTATAACTTTTAATCCGTCCTAAAGTAATGTGGGGAACAAACTTTTCTTCCTCAAGCAAAAACCCTTCTTGGGCAAGAGTAGCTTTAAGCTTCTCTTCTAAGTTGGAAAGAATTTCAAGGCTTCCACCTAAGCCTACCCAGACAACTTTGGGCAGTTTGAGATTAGGGAAGGCGCCCAAAGAAGAAAATTCAAGATCAAAAGGGGGTGTTTTTTTCGTAGCACTCTCAACCACTTGCACAACCTCAGTAATTTTTTCCTCTTGGACCTCACCCAAAAAAACCAAAGTTAGATGAAGATGTTCTTTTTTGGCAAATGCTAAAGGGAAGGAGGAGAATTGTTTTTGAATTTCTAAAATTTTCTCTTTGGCTTCTTTACCGGTTTCAATGGCAATAAAGACTCGCATTTTAACAAAGGGAAACGTGGGGCGTTTTCTTTTTATCCCCAGGTTATCCACACTCCAATCCACAATTTCATAAAATGCTAAAGTTTGAATTGAGAAACTTCAAAAATTTTTAGGATTTAAGGCAGCTTAAATTCAACAGAATCACCAATCCTAACATTTTCTTCTCTCGCCAAACCAGCATTTACTTCCAATACATAAAGAATTGGGGCAGCCGGTCGATAGATGCGAAGTTGGGATTCTGTTTTGCCCGGTTCAGGCTGGGCGTTTTGTGTGATATCGGCCACCACTTTATCCTTTGAAATCCAAATGAAATCTAAAGGGACAGCAACGTTTTTCATCCAGAAAGCGTAGCGGTCTTCTCTATCAAAGACAAAAAGCATGCCTCCATCGCTGGGGAGATTCGTTCGTCCCGAAAGCCCCTTTGCCCTTTGGGTTGGATTTTTGGCTACTTCTACCGAAACTTTAAGGTTATCAATTTTCGCTTGGGTTTTTTGGGTTGGTATTTGGCCTTTGGGAAACACCTGGGCCAAAGCACCAATAATTAAAAGGACAATGACCAGTCCGACCAGACCAAAAATGATTAAAAGATCTTTTTTCATTTAAGTTTTCAATTACTGAACTTTTGTTCCCACTTTAAATATAGCTTGCCAGGCTTTGTAATGGGAAAAAATTTTCTCATCAATCAAAGTTTCTTGTCCTCTTGTTACTTTTCTTGTTATAGTCACGTCTGCTCCCCAAGCAGCAAAATCAGCCTGCTTGACCGTTCCTTTTGGCAGCGTTGAGTCTTCTTCATATAATGGTTCTGGTGGTGGTGTAGAATTTCTAATAGCCGGTTTTGAGACTTCTGTTTTTCTGCCATCGTTCGTCCCCCAAAGTTCAAAAGTTAAAGTGTTTGTCTTCCTGTCAGTTTTTGCTACCACTATAATATGACTCGGAGTGTCATTTTTAAATTTGAGGTCCCTCTCTGGTATATAAATTGTGGCATCCAATCCAGGCGGATGTCCAGCTTTTTCATAATAGTTGACTCTGTAGGCGTGTGGATGTCTTTCTATGATTGGTAAACCGGAAAAAATCGCTGCCCGGAAGAGTGTGGTTGAAACTTGGCAAACTCCGCCACCCGTTCCAAAAATTGTCCTTCCTCTCTCAATAATATAGGCAGTTTTATAACCTGTTTTTTCCGAGACTTCATCAACTGTTTGATTGAAAGAAAAAATTTCACCAGGCGCAATGAGCATTCCGTTTACCTTTGAGGCAGCAAGTTCGATATTAAAAACTCTCTCGTTTTGAGAACCGGCAAAATTTGAGCTGCCTTGCCCAAGCATTTCTTTAATACCAATATTGTTGACGTCTTCAGTTTTTATCTTAGGCGGCGATTGGGTGACTGAGAGAGGAATATTAATTTCAACTCCTTTCTCTTTAAGGATTTTTTCTTTTAAGGTTTTTTTGGCTTGTTCTCGGTTCAAGCTTAGTCCATTTTGGGCTGGTAGGAAAACTTTAACCCTGCCATCTTGGACTGTCAGTTTGGCGTCCTGAGGCGGTCGATCTAATTCTTGGCCAATATTATCGACAAATGCGGCAATTTTTTTGTCACTTAGGGTAATGTTAAAACTTTCGTCTTGAGCCGCTTGGACGCTGTCGATTATGGGCGAATCTTCTTTTTTGCTCTGATCCAAAAACAGTTGTCCATTGGAAAGGTCAATGAATGACAAAAGAGTTTTTTTGTCAATTTCCCAACGTTTGCCTTCAAAAGTGAGAGTTATCTTTTTACTTACGATTTTTTTAGCTGCCTCCAAAACCCGAGGTGCATACTCAGCAGTGACAGCTGGTTTTTTGATAGTTAAATTGATTGAAATTGGTAAGGAGGAAAAAGTAATGATTCTTTGGACGATGTCTGCTTCAAGATTTTTTTGGTCGATTTCCTTTCCTTCCTTTCCTTCCTTAAATTTTAAATCTCCGTTTTGAAGTTCAATTTTTGCCTCAACTGCTTTTACCTCAAGTTCTTCTTTTAGATTTTCTTCCCACTTTTGGAATTTTTCTTTGTCCCAGATATAGTTAGGTTCAAGATGTATGGGTAGAAATAAACTTTGAATGGGAAAAACAAGGGGAGTAAAAAAAATTTCCCTTCCGCAAAAGTAAGCCTTTTCAATTGTCTGGTGGATGTCATAATTGAACCCCAATTCTTTTGAGGTCGCCTGCCATTTTTTTCCCTCTCGGGAAAAGGTGATTTTTTCTTGTTGGGCCTTTGCCGAAAAATCAGAAAGAAGTGCATAGGCCTCTTTTCTAGTCAAACCAGCCAAAGAAATTTGGCTGACCCAAACCCCAGGCATGATTTTTGACGCAAAGACGAGATTTAGAACAAAAAGAGAACTTAGAGCAAAAGAGATTAATAAGGTCAAGGCGATGATAAGGATTTTGGCGGAAGGACAGAAAAGCTTCATCGTTTACAAATCATTTGTGTATGATATCATAAGAATTAGGCAGAAGTCTTTTGGCAAAAAATGCAATTTTCTCCAAGTATTAAAAAACTGGCTACTTTTTCTGTTTTTGTCTTTCTGGCGTTCACTTTGGCTGGTTGTACTCTGCCTTTTTTAAAAGGAGGAACGAGTGGTCCAATAACTTTAAAGTATTGGGGACTTTTTGAACCAGAACAGGTAGTAAAACCATTAATTGATAAATACCAAGCCGATCACCCCAACGTCACCATAAGTTATGAAATGCAAACGCCGACAGATTATAGAGAAAGGGTAACATCGAGGATTGACCAGGGAACTGGTCCGGATATTTTTCGATTTCATAATACCTGGGTACCAATGCTCAAAAACGAACTTGCTGTGGTACCCAAAGAAATAATCGATAAAGAAACTTTTGAAAAATCTTTTTATCCAATTGCCGCCTCTGATCTTGCTGCACCTGATGGTTATTACGGTATTCCGTTAGAATTTGACGGTCTTGGGCTTTACTATAATGTAGATTTATTGGACGCCGCTGGTTTTTCTTCGCCTCCTACGACTTGGGATCAGTTGCGAACAATGGCAGCAAGCTTAACAGTTAAAGATCAGGAAGGTCGAATAAAAACCGCCGGTGCCGCTTTGGGTACGGCTACAAACGTCGATCATTTTTCCGATATTTTGGCGGTGATGTTTTTGCAAAACGGAGTTGATCTAAAAAATATTGTGTCTGGTGATCCACAAAAGGATAAATTAGCCGAAGATGCCCTAGATTTCTATTCACTTTTTGCCCGGTCAAGTCAACAAGAAAGAGTTTGGGATGAAACGATGGAAGTCTCAACCTCTGCTTTTGCTGCCGGAAGGATTGCCTTCTATTTTGCTCCTTCATGGAGAGTGTTTGAAATTAAAAATGCCAACCCCGCTTTAAATTTTAAAATTGCCCCCTTGCCTCAATTGCCAGGAGGAAAAGTCTCCTGGGCTAGCTATTGGGTTGAGGGAGTCTCTCAGAAAAGTGCTCACAAAAAAGAGGCTTTGGATTTCTTAAAATTTTTGACAGCCTCCTCCTCGATGCAACTTCTTTATTCTGAGGCCTCAAAGCTTAGATTATTTGGCCAGCCTTATTCTCGGGTAGACCTTGCCCAACAATTAACTGGCGATCCTTATGTCGGTGGTTATGCTAAAGACGCTGGTTGGGCCCGTTCCTTCCCTTTAGCCTCTAATACTTTTGATAACGGGCTGAATGACAGGCTAATTCCCCTTCTGGCAGGAGCGGTCAATTCTGTTAACCAAGGTGGATCAGCAAAAGATGCCCTGACGACTTTTTCCAAGGGAGCAAATCCGGTATTTAGTCAATTTGGTCTTGCGCCTCCACTTTCACCTACTCCACGCTAGATGAGGAGCAATTTGCAAGTTTGTGTTTTAGCCACTCTTTCTTATTCTGATATATTCGATTACCCTCTAACCCAAGACCAAGTCCATCAATTTTTAGTCAGCAAAAAAGTGAGTCTTAAAGGAGTTGAAGATTGTTTGAAAGAACTTTTGGTAACAAAAAAGATAGGTCAAAAAGGAAAATTTTATTTTCTGCCGAAGAGAGAAAAGATTGCAGAAGCAAGGATTGAAAGAGAAATTATAAGCAAAGAGAAATTAAAAATTGCCCGAAAAGTAGCCAGAATTTTAGGATTTATTCCTAGTATTAAATTTGTGGGAGTATCTGGGGCTTTGGCTTGTAGAAATAGCAAGAGCCAGGACGATATTGATTTTTTCATCATTACCCAGGCCGGTCAAGTTTGGACGACCAGATTTTTTTCTACTTTAATTTTGGATTTTTTGGGCAAAAGGAGAAAACCTCAAGACAAGGAATTTAAAGATAAGATTTGTCTTAATTTGTTTTTGGATGAAAGTGATTTGTGCTTAGGACCAAAGGATTTATTTCTGGCCAGGGAGATTGTTCAACTTGAGCCTCTTTATGATAAGGATTCTTGTTACAGTAAATTTTTATCCCAAAACGCCTGGATCAAAAAATTTTTGCCAAATGCAAAAACGCAATTGAGAATTCAAGAGCAAGATGGTAAAAAAGGGGAAAAGAAATTTAATATCTTATCTATTTTTGCAATTTTAGAACCAGTCTTGCGCAATTTACAGCTTTTTTATATGAGGAAGAGGATAACTTGCGAAAAGCTTTCGAAAACAAGAATTTTTTTTCACCCAATCGATGTTCATTACAAAATTCTAGCCGAATACAAAAAGAGAATAGCTCAATTACCCTCTTGACAAGACCCGATCTTCTTTCTAAAATATTTTGGCAGTCAGTCCTTGTGACTGACAAATTTTAGGATTTTTAATCATGCCTAAAAAACAGACAAAAACCAAAATCAAACCACTTGCTGGCTATGTTTTAATTGAACCCAAACCGAAGGAGGAAAAAACTCCCTCTGGTATTGTTCTTCCTGATACTGCCGAGGAAAAACCCCAAGAAGGAGTAATTTTAGCCCGTGGTCCTGATGCAATTGAAGACGGGAAGAAAATTTCTTGTCCGGTCAAAGTTGGCGATACTGTAGTTTACAAAAAATGGGGCGGGAATGAGATAAAGGTTGATGGCAAAGAACTTTTACTTTTAAAATTTGAAGACCTTATGGCTGTAGTGACCAAATAATAATTGAAAGGAGAAAGAAAGTGGCAAAGCAACTTAAGTATGACAAAGAAGCAAGAGCAAAATTAATAACAGGAGTTAATACCGTTGCCAAGGCAGTTGTAACAACCTTGGGTCCTAAAGGTCGAAATGTGGCTCTTGATAAAAAATGGGGAGCACCATCCGTTGTCCATGATGGAGTCTCAGTTGCCAAAGAAATTGAGCTTGAGGATCCTTTTGAAAATATGGGCGCCCAACTTGTCAAAGAGGCGGCTTCAAAAACCAACGATGTAGTTGGTGATGGAACAACAACAGCTACAATCTTGGCCCAGGCAATTGTGGCGTATGGTTTTGAAGTGATCGATAGGGGCGAAAATCCAATAGAGCTTAAGAAGGAAATTGACGAAGGAGTAAAACACGTTGTTGAAAAATTAGAAGAAATGGCGAAGCCAGTTAAAGGTAAAGATGAGATAACTCAAGTTGCAACAATTTCCGCCGCTGATCCAGAAATTGGTAAATTGATTGCTGAGTCTCTGGAAAAGGTTGGCAAGGATGGAGTAGTAACCGTCGAGGAGGGAAAGGGTTTACAAATGGAGATTGAATACAAAGAAGGAATGGAGTTTGATAAGGGTTTTGCCTCCCCTTACTTTATTACCGATCCAGAAAAAATGGAGGCAACAGTTGAAGATGCCCATATTTTGATCACTGATAAAAAGATTTCTGCCTTAAATGACCTTTTGCCTTTTTTGGAAAAAATTGTCCAGGTAACAAAGAACCTTGTTATTATTGCCGATGAAATTGAAGGCGAAGCCCTGGCCACTATGGTTGTTAATAAGTTGCGGGGGACGATTAATGTTTTGGCTGTTAAAGCGCCGGGATTTGGCGATAGAAGAAAGGCGATGCTTGATGATATTGCAATTTTGACTGGTGGAACAGTAATTTCTGAAGACGTTGGTCGAAAGATTGAATCGGTTGAGGTTTCTGATTTGGGTCAGGCAGACAGAGTTACTTCAGATAAAGAAAATACAATAATTGTTGGTGGAAAAGGTGAAAAGGCAAAAATTGATGGCCGAATTGCCCAGATTAAAAGAGAAATTAAAGACACTGAATCTGATTTTGATCGTGAGAAGTTAGATGAAAGGCTGGCCAAACTCTCAGGCGGAGTGGCAGTAGTTAAAGTTGGTGCGGCAACAGAAGTTGAGATGAAGGAGAAGAAGGAACGAGTAACTGATGCGGTTCAGGCAACAAAAGCAGCTGTTGAAGAAGGAATCATCCCAGGAGGTGGAATTGCTTTGTTTCGCGCGAGGGAAGTCCTTGTTGTTAGAAGAACCAAAGAGGTGGAAAAAGGTAAAGTATTTGAATTTAGAGAACATGAATATCCAGGATGGACAATTTTATATCAAGCATTAGAAGCGCCTCTTAGAAGTTTATTGCGAACTGCGTTGCCAAGCGAATCAGAAGTTCAAAAGGAAGTAATAGCTCTTCAATTCACAGATAAAGGAGAATCATGGGGTTATGATGTCGCAAGTGGACAAGAGGTAGATTTACTTAAGTCAGGGATAATCGATCCTGTAAAAGTCACAAAAAGTGCTCTTCAAAACGCCGCCTCAGTATCCACAATGATTCTAACGACCGATGGTCTTGTGACTGATATCCCAGAGAAAGAAAAAACTCCTCCAATGCCACCCGGTGGTGGAATGGGAGAATATTAATAATTCAAAATTCAAAATTGGCGCATCTTTAATTTTATCTCCTTTTTGTTTGCTTTTTTGATCTGTGCTAAACTTTTCTTGTGGCGATCCTTGACATTTATCCAGCAAAACCTCCTACTAAAGGACAGAAAAAAAGATTTTCAAAATACTTATCCTCGGGAGAGGATATAGTTTTAATAACTGGCATTTCCAACCGCTATTTTTTGTCACAGGCCCTGCGATATCTTTTGCTTTCACTTATTTTGATTGGAATTCCCCCATTGGTTCGGATTGTTCGCCTGAAACTTTCTTACATCTATCTTTTGACTAACAGACGTTTTCTTATTATTCAGGGACTTTTAAGCCGCAAATTGATTACTTCGCCACTTGATCGGATAACCCACGTTACGGTCGAGCAATCTTTTACTGAGCGTTTTTTCTACTCAAGCGGTCAGGTTGTTATTATTACCGCCGGTTATGATCCGCGTGAGATTGTCATCGAGCACATCGCCCACCCGGTTAAATTTAAAAATTTAATGGAAGAATTGGGCACAAAGCTGGAATATCCAGAAGGAGAAAAACCTGCCGCGCAGGAAGAAAAAAAAATCGACATCAGGCCAATGAAGATTTAAGGCAAAATATTTTTCGGATCAACCACCTTCTCGTTTTCATAGGTTTCCAAATGAAGATGCGCTCCAGTTGTCCAGCCTGAGGTACCGATGCTACCGATTTCCGTCTGTAATCCAACTGGTTGGTTTTTTTCGACTTGTGTTTTGGCCAAATGGGCATACATTGAAGAGAAACCTTCTTTGTGTTGGACAACAATAACCCGGCCATAGCCCACCCTGTAGCCTATTTCTATTACTACTCCAGGGCCCAACGGATGGATTTTGGCGCCATAAGTTGCCTGGATGTCTAAGCCGGCATGTCTCTTGGAAAAATCTTGACTGATTTCCCCGGTGATCGGCCACTGGACTGGGAAAGGAAAATTTTCTGCCCGGATTTCTTGGGTTATTAAGTTGGCGTTGGGTACTGCCAACTTAACAGATTCTTGAGGTGTTTGAGCCTTAGCCAAAAGATATAGGTTGGCCAAAGCAAAAATTAAGATGGTTTCCCCAAATATAAAGCCCCATCTCCAGTTTTTCGCCCAGAGGTGGGGCATTCTACCCCCTGGTTTTTTCTTCTTTCCTAACATAAAGCCCGATTTTTGATCGGGACGAGGGAAAATTCTAACATGGAGAAAAAGTTTTGTCAAGCCTATAGAGGTTAAAGTAGAGAAAAACTGCTGCTAAAATAAAAAAGCCCCGATTACTCGGGACCCTCACGAAGTATCTATCATCTTTTTACCTTATATGAATTGCGCTTTTGCAATATTTATGCTATTTTGAGTTGAAAATGGCCAAAACAATTTTTGCAACTGTCTTTTTGGCTATTATCGCCTTCGTTCTTTGGACTTTTTTTTGGCCAAAAACACAAAAACCTTTTGCCCTACAAGTTATCTCAACTCCTTCTGCTCAAATTTTTTTGGATGGCCAGCCTTCTGGTATGACCCCCTATCAGAATAAAAATCTAGGTAAAAAAGAAACAGTGATCAAGCTTGCTACAACCAGTGCTTCGTGGTCTGGCCAAGTTAGACTTACTGGTGGGACTTGGACTATTGTTAATCGAGAACTTTCTGATAACCCTTTGCTTGGTGCTGGCGAAACTTTAACTTTGGAAAAAGGGGAGGGCCTTTATGTAATTTCTACTCCTGATCAGGCCCAGGTTGAGGTCGATGATAAAAAAGTTGGCCAAACCCCGCTTCTTGTCACTGATCTTTCTACTGGCGATCATAAAATTGTTATTTCAAAGGAAAATTATGTCACAAGGGCAATTCAAGCCAAAACTCACCAGTCATACAAGCTGGTCTTGAGCGTTCAGCTTTCCTTAGGACAAGAGGCCTTAGCGAGACTTCTTGCTCCACTTTCTTCAACGCCGTCGGCCACGCTTTCGGAGAAAAAAATAAAAATTCTCTCCACCTCAACTGGCTGGCTAAGAGTTCGCGACCAACCGTCCTTGGCAGGAAAAGAAATTGGTAGAGTAAATCAAAACGAGGAAGTTGTTTTATTACAGGAGGAAAAAGACTGGTTTAAAATCCGTACCAAAGATAATCTTTCCGGTTGGGTTTCTGCTCAATACGTTCAAAAAATCTGACCTCGATTGGACAAACATTTCAAGCCTTTTATATTATTTGCCCAATGTCAAAAGAACTTGATTTAACAGATCCAGCTAATTTATCTAAAATTAAAAAAAAGTTGCGAGTATCCCCCCCATTTTTTGAGCGTTCTCAGGGACCTTTAAAGGATTTTGGCATCGACGAAGTGACAAGCTTCTCCCAATTTCTTGATCGAGGTGCTGAAACTGCCAACCAACTGCGCGGGCTAGGTGAAGCCAAAGCAATTTGGAGAGAGATGCTGGCAGATAAGAAAAATGTAATTTATCTTGGCTTATCAGGCGACATGGTGACAGCAGGGATGGCACCGGTATTTTCTTATATGGTTGAACATCGGATGGTAGATGTGGTGTTTTCTCAAGGTGCTAATCTATTTCATGATTTTGCAAGAACCGTTGGATATGAAAGAGTAAAGACTTTCCCCCAGCAATTTCCAGATTTTCAATTATTTGAGAAAGGTACAGTCCGAATGTATGATGTTTTAGAACCGGCCGAAGCTCAAGTTTTTTCTTCGGTTTTTATCGCTCATGTTGCTAAAAGAATGGTTGAAGATGGTTATGGTGTGGTTACAACAAGGCAATTCTATTATTACATTGGAAAAATGTTATATGAGTGGAATTTGGTTGAAACGGAGGGTATTTTAACAACTTGTTACCATCAAAATGCCCCAATTTTTGTTGCCGGCCCTGAAAGCTCGGCAACAGCACTGGATTTAGCGGCCGCTCAAAATAGGGCTGGAATTTCTTTAGAAATTGGGATCGGGAAGGAACTAATAGATCATGCTACTCTTCAAGAGAAAATTGAAGATTTAGGTTTGAGGAGTAACTTGATTGAAATTGGCGGTGGGGTGGTGAGGAATACATTGCAGCAAATTGCTGCTGCTTCTTACGTTGTCAGAGGTGAGCCGTTTTCAATGGAAGAACCTGAATGGTTCAAGAAACATCTTCATGCCATTTTAATTACCACCGATACTGGAATCCATTTTGGTGGCGCTTCAGCCGTGCCGCTAAGAGAATATAACTCTTGTACCAAAGATCCGCAGGGAGAAAATTTATCATGGGGCAAATTCGACCCCAATGGTCAGAGAGTAACTATTTACTGCGATGCCACAATTGCTTTGCCTCTATTGGTGAAAGGTCTAGTAAGCGATCCAGAAGTCTGGGATATAATAAAATATCGAAGGCCAATCCAATTTTCTAACCCGGAAGACAGCAACTTAAAAATTGAAAAGTCTGCCTAATGAAAAAACTGAAATCTTGGATTAACCCCAAAATTATTGTCAAGAATCCGGCAATTTATGGGAAGGGCTTATTTGCTATCCGACCAATTAAGAAGGGTGAGATCGTTTTTAAATACGGCGGCTTTATAACAGGATCTATTACCACTTGGTTATTTAGAACGTTTGTTGGGGATTATGATTGGCAAATTGAAAAGGGTAAATTTTTAATGCCACTTTCAGAAAGTAAACTTGGAGATGTACGCTGTTTCAATCATTCTTGCAATCCAAGTCTTGGGGTCAAAGGTCAAAGGACTACTGTGGCCTTGCGAGGTATTGAAGCCGGTGAAGAACTCACTTTAGATTATGCAATGATTTCAACAAACGAACCTTTCTTTTTGTTCCGATACCGTTTTAACTGTTTGTGTGGTTTTCGAAATTGCCGAAAAGTGATAACCGGCGATGATTGGAAAAGGAAAGATTTACAAGAAAAGTATGCTGGACATTTTTCTTCATATATAGCAGACAAAATTCGCAAATTAGACTTCCATTGACAGTTCATTAACAAAACTTCTACTATTTACTTGATGGTCTCCAAAAGCTTGTCAACTTTAATTGATGAGGCAATTTTGCCTGCTTTACTTTTAATCTTGGCCAAATTCGGTGGGGTTGTAATCGTTACTTTAATAATCGGTTCTTCTTGGCAACTAAAATTTTCTTCCGCTTTGCCTTTTCTTCCTTCTGTTTCTTACCCCAATTACCAAAGTTATCTTGTTTCCAATTCCTATTCTAATCTTTTAATGTATCTGGTACTTGTTTTAGGTTGCTCGTTTGTCCTTGTTAAGGCCCATTTCTTTCATTCGAGCCATATCTCCCCAACGCTTCATGCCAGACTGGCAAATTTGCGGCTTTCTTCCCTTGTCTCTGATACTTTTTCTCTTTATCACCAGGGTACAATTTGGCTTTTATTTCTGTGGCTTGCGACAGTCCTTATTTTAATCCAGGCTTTCCTTGAACTAAGTTATGCTTGGATTGCCATTGTTTCTTTTTTGATCACCTTAAATTTCAGCTGGTTTTTTCTTGTTGACATTGAGCAGGAAATTGAGATCTGGCGAAAGGAACGCCAAAGAAAAATATGAAACAAATTTTAGCCAGGTTTTTTGTCAATATTGTTGCCGTCCTTTTTCTCTCGCTTTTACTCCTTGGTCCCACTGTTTTTTCGGCCACCTTTGTCACTTTTGAAAAAGATCAGGTTTTGACAATTAGCCAGGAAGACTATCGCTTTGGCGATTTTTTGAAAATTAAAAAAGAGGCAAAAGAAATCTCCCAGTCCCAATTTAATATTACTTTTACCGCTTTTCCTCAAAAACAAGCTCTTTACCGAGACATCCTAAAACTGGCCAATAATTCTAATATTTCCAAGACTGTCAAGATTTCAAATATTGAGACTTCACAAGCAAGTGTTTTCTTTGCTCAAGATGATAGTTCCACGGAAGGTTCAACAATTGCCACCTTAGATCCAGGCAAAACTTTCTCAATTAGTCTGTTAGCATCGCCAGCCAAAGGTCAAGCAAATGAAGTCACCAACATAAGTTTTACCCTTGAAGCCGAGTGAAGAAGGCAGAACCGGGCCCATAAATTATGAGAAGAACAAGAATTAACCAAAGTAGAACAGAGGCAAAAAGCGGTCCGTCAGAAACTAAAACTCTTTCAGGTGATTCTCCTTCCTTTTTCTCATAAATTATATAAAGATAGCGCATGATCCCATATAGAACTGGAACGACAGTAATCATCAAAAATTTAGTGGCAACAAAAGCTCGTGGTAATTGTTCGCCCAAAAAGATAAGCACGGTCGGTGACGGTGGTGGTAGAGGCTCAAGAAAAGTAAAAAGAGCGTAGGTTAGAAATGTGGCAGTGGCAAACATGATGACCAATGAGTCAAGAAGTGATTCGGGATAGTGGAGGAGGGTTGCCCTGTGGGCTGGCGCTTTGGCTAAAAGTAATGTGCGTTCCGACCTTCTTTTCCCTATAGCCAGAAGGAGAGAAAGAGAGGCAACCGCTAACAGAAACCAGACAGTGACGTGGGCATCAATTATTACTGCGCCGGCATATACTCGCAGGATATAACCCGCTGCAACAGTCAGCACATCCAAAAGGATTAGGTTTTTTAAAAAAGGGCTATACAAAAATTGCAAAAAAGCAAAAAGAAAGACGATGGCAAAAAGGAAAGGTGAGAGCCAAAAGGCAAAAGCTAAGGAGAGAAAAAAGAGAGATGAAGAGATTGCTAGAGCTTTGGTTGGAGAGAGTCTACCTGAGGCGACGAGACGTCGGCTTTTGGTTGGGTGGAGCCTGTCTTTAGGGGCATCAATGACATCATTTAAGAGATAGGTGGCAGTTCCAAGCCCAGCAAAAACAATAAAAGCACCTGAAGCTGAAAGTAACTTTCCCAAATCGAAAAGATTGCCAGTGAAAACAAGAGGAGCAAAGACAAAGAGGGGCTTGATACCAGGCAACGGTCTCGGAGGAAGAGGAATTTTAAATTTCACCTTAGGGACCATCCTTCTTGTTGCTTTTGATTGTTTGGTTGATCCATAGGATTGCTCCTCCCAAAATTACTGCAACTAGAAAAATTGCAAAAATCTTTTCAACACTTTTCAAAAAGAGAGAAATCCCACCCAAAATAGCACAAACGGCCCAGTAAAACAAGGCAATTTGTCTTTGTGTCCAACCCAAAGATAAAAGCCGATGGTGGAAGTGGCCTCGATCTGCCCAGACGGGCAACCTTCCTTGTGCCACTCGTCTTGCAATAGTAAAAAAAGCATCTGAAAGAGGTACAGCCATAACCAAGAGAGCCGTTCCTACTTTAGCTTGGGAAAGGATAGAAAGAACTGCGATCAGAAAACCAAGATTAGTAGCAGAGTAACCAGGGAATATCCTCGCTGGGTAGAAGTTGAAAAACAAGAAACCGACTGAAGCTCCAGCAACAATCATTGAAAGTTGGGCCACAGCCAATTGACTTTGGTCTTGGGGATAAAAACGCAGGGCAAGAATAGTCAAGAAAATACAGGTAATGGCGGCAACTCCTGGCATTTGTCCATCGACTCCTTTTGACCAATTAAGCATATTCATCACCCAGGCAATCCAAAAAAGGGCAAAAATATCAGCAAAGACTAAGATCGAATGCTTCCCGAATAACTCAAAAACAAATCTTACCTGGTCTAGTCTAATGATTCCACCGAGAGGATTGGTGATGAAAACAATACCAATACCCGCTCCAACCACCAAAAGGGCAGCGGCAAAATTTGAAAACAGTCTTAAAAAGGGGTTTAGATCATATCTGTCGTCCAGAAGCCCAATAATAGTAACAAAGGTAGCTCCTAAGATTATTCCTAGCATTTTTTTGTCCAATGGCAAAAAAAATAGCAAAGATAAGACAATAGCCAGCCATAAGGCGGCACCGCCTGCTCTGGGGATAATTTTTTGATGAATCCGACCCGGATGTTCATGTTTTGTAGGATCATCAACAAGGCCAAATCTGGGAGCAATTCTTATGACAATAGGAGTAGTAACAAGAGTAATCAGAAGTGAAACGGTAAAAGGGAAAAAAATTTTTAAAAACATCTCCATTTTTAAGAAACCAGAAAAATGATCTGAAGGAGAGTCCAAAAAAGTAAGAAGAGGGAGACAACCGAAACCAACGAAAGGATAATGACCAAAAACCTTTCTTTTTTTAAGAAAAGAGGCAAGATCAAGAAATTAAAAAATAGGATTAACAAAGATAAAGCAGGAATTAGCCAAAGCCAAATTTTTGCTGGAATTCTCTCCTCTCCCCAAGGTTTGGAGTAAAAAAGAGGGACTTGAGGTGGCAGACTTTTAAATTTTAAAAAAAGAAGGAGGGTACCTAGAAGAAAGAAAAAAAATCCAATGGCAAATGACAAACGGAAAATCTTCTCTTCCCCAATTAACTCTTGCAGTTTTTGATAAGTTTTGTCGATCATAATTGCCGGGCGCAAAAATTATATTGGAAAAAGGTCCTAAGTGCAAAATTTTAACTTATTTTTTGCCAAATAGTAGCATCTTCAAGGCTTACCCAGGGGCGGTAACTTGCTTTCAAAAAAAGGAAAAGGTCGCTAAAAGGTGCAGGCGTATTCTTTAAGGTAATAATATAATGCGGTGGTGAAGCCATAAGCTGTTCAAGTACTTTAGTCCTAAAATCAGGTCCAAAATTCAGGTGGTAGGCAGCAACAATAAAAGTAGCTGGGCATCTTTGAGCCAAGGGATAGAAATTTGGCAAATCTCCGTAGACAAAAACACATTCGCCAGGTTTGGTTTTGGCCTGAATAAGCGAGGCAAGCGTATAAAGGAAAGGTGTTTTCCTATCAAACCAGCTCAAGTAGGAAGTTTCATCCTTACGGCTTAAAATGTAAGCAAGGAAGTTTTGGTAATAGGATAAAACCCGTTGTCTTGGGAAATTGCCTATTGAAAAAAGAAAGAAGAGCAAGACGGCCAATGTCAAACTTATAGCAGTTTGGACGAAAGAGAAGGAAAGAAGAAAAAATGGTAGGGTCAAGGCAAGCGGCACAGTGGTTTGGAGTAAGTAATGAGGATAATTCCTGCCTGCCAAAAATGCCCCCAAGAAAGAAAACGTGAGCCAGAGAAAGATAAAAGATCTTTCCTGTCCAAGAACTTTTCTTTTTTTCCAGATTAAGAAAGACAAAAGGATGGCAAATAAGATTTTTACAAGAAGTAATCCTTGTGGAATAAATAGGCGGTTTGTGTAGTTGATGTAAGAAAAATTGTAACCAAAGACGGCAAGCAAAAATTGGGACAGATTTCCCCAAAAGAAAAAAATAATAAGGGTGATACACCAAGGACCAAGAAAACCCAAAAAGATTGGAAACACTTTTCTTCGCAAATTCTCTAAGGAAAATTGAGGGAAAGCCAAAAGGAAGATGCAAGCGGCAAAAAAATCTGTTACAGATGGTATTTTTATTAAACTGGCAAGAGAAAAAAAGAGGCCGGCCAGAAAGAGAAAACCTTGTGCACTTTTTTCTCTTTGTTTTTCAAGAACAAGATACATGCCAAAAATAGTTGGTAGGATAAAAAATATTTCTCCATTAGCGATATTACCCTCAAAAAGAGGAGTTGAAGTAAAAAGGACAAAAAGAAAAGTTGCGGCCAGAGCATATCGCACGGCGCCTTTGGCAATTTTTTTTGCTACCTCTTTTGCCAAAAGCCAGATACCAAAAGTGGCTGCTAAAATCCAAATTGCTGCCAGAATCTTGATTCCTAGAAGTGTTTTTCCTGCACCAAAAAGAAGATAAAGTAAAGGTGGTGCATTATCATAGACATCTTTGTAAAGAGTCCCGCCTGAAAACCAGTTTTGAGCAACGGTCAGTCTTATTCCTTCATCTCCATACCAATAAGGTTCAAAAAGAGAAGGGACTCTTAAAACTAATGCCAAAAAAAGGATGATGGAAAGAAGATATTTTGCTTTCACACTTTTTCAGTTACCCTGTATTCAATATATTTACCCAGCATCAACCTCGTGTGGGCATCAATACCAGGCAGTGCCGAAAAGAAGAATCCGGTTAGGGGCATTAAGATGAATTCAGCCAATGATAAGATTTTCCTAAAGATCGAAACTTTTTGGGGCCTTTTAGGCCGGTTGGCAAAATCTACATACAAGACGACAGCCAAAAATAGTCCACAGATGGAAAGAATAATGAAGGAGAGTTTAGGTAAATTCCTGCCTGCCACAGTTTGGGCAAATAAGGGATTTAAAAATATAGGGAGGTTAACACCCAAAGTCAAAACGAACCAATAAACTGACCACAACCAATGATCCGCCAAAACACGAAAGATTCTTATTGCCTTGTCGACAAAAGATGGAAATGGGGCGCGAAGCCAGTTTTTTATTACATAGGCATCGTCAGACGTACCCCAAGCCCAGCGTTTCATTTGTTCATATTGGTTGATCATTGTTTTAAAATAGGTTGTTGATTCGGCAGCGTCAGCAGAAACAGGCAAAAAAATCGGTTCCACCTCCACTTTTCCGTCGTTAGCAAAAAAGGTTTTAAAAAATATCCGATAATCTTCAGGGATAACATCGGTATCCCAATAGCCAACAGAGTCAAGCAATTTGAGAGGGGCAGAATAGATGGAGAAGTTCATCAATTTATCTTTGCGGGAAAGGAGAGCAATGTCCCAGACAGTACAGAAGGTGTTGATGACCCTTACAGGTGCTGGTACTCGCCAGATATTATTGTAAAAGACAAGGGCGGGCTGCCAAAATCGGAGATGTCGGTTTTTGTCGGTTAAAAAATTATAAGCAAGGCAGGCAAGATATTGGGGGTGAAAGACAACATCAGCGTCTTTTGATGTGACTGTCACCCAATCGATATCCAAATCCTGTTGGTCGATTAATATTTTTTTAGCAATTTTTCCTGCCCAGGCTTGATTAGATGATTTGCCTTTGACTTCCCCGGGCAGATCCGGGTGAGAAGTTACAATAAAATTGGCAAATACATTTTTGTATTTTTTTGATAAAATCTCTCCCTTTTCTTTGGCTTCCTTTTCCCTTTTTTCCATTGCCAAACAGATTGAGATTCTCTCTTTGGGATAAACTTGCGTGGCAATTGATTCTAGACCCCTTTCAATCGTTGCCAGAGGTTCTTTGTAAGTTGGGATAATGATCAGGTGATGGACTTTTTGCCAATCTTTTATTTTTTTGACATCGCTTAACCAATCATAGACCTGGGCTGCTTTGATTTTGAAATGGGATAAAAGTGAAGTGAAAGCCAGAGCGGCTGATTTGTAAAACCAAAAGACATTAAAAAGGATAGCATAGTAAGCTACGTAATGGGGTATCCAAAAAGAACCAAAGATTGGGAACAAAATCAAGGACCAAGAAACGGTTCCAGGCAAAATTTCTAAAGCCCTAGTAGTTTCTTTGTCGTATTTATCCAAAAAGTGATTAATGATTTTTTGCACTTGGGCAATTCTAGCAAAACAATGCCTCTTTCTCAACCCAATCTAGATCCTGGGGAAAAGGGGTGGGGTTTTTTTGATTTTGGGCCCAGCAAATTGTTTTTGGATTTTTTCAGCCGTCTTTGGTAAGAACGGTTGGAGATTGAAGGCAATTTGCTGAATTCTTTGAGCCAAATCTTCCAATACCTTCTTAGCTTTTTTACTCGAGAGTTCCCAAGGTTTTTCCTCGGTAATTTTTTTATCTGCTTTTGCGACCTCTGACCATATATAATCTAGAGCCTCATTTATTCTATAGGCAGAGACACACCGTTCTACGTCAGGATAAAACTTCAACGGCATACTTAGGACTTTGATACTATTTTTTTCGCAAAGAGTTGTGACTCTGGCTATTAAATTACCCAACCCGTTCGCAAGATCAGAATTGTATACTTGGACTAATTTTTTCTCTGAAATATCACTATCTTCAGTCACAGTTGTATAACGGAGTAAATAATATCTGGTTGCATCTGCTCCATATTTGCTTACCCAATCAGTCGGACGGACTATGTTTCCGAGCGACTTACTAATTTTTTGACCATCTAAATTTAGGAAGCCATTTACAAGAATAGTTTTTGGAAGTTCGATTCCAGCAGATTTTAATATCGCTGGCCAAAGCAGCGCATGCCAACGCAGATTGTCTTTACCCAAAATATGGACATCTGCAGGCCAAAATTTTTTGAACAATTTTTGATTTCCTAGGAATCCAACCCCCGTTAGATAATTCGTTAAGGCATCAAACCAAACGTAGACAACATGGTTAGGATTGTTAGGGACTGGGATCCCCCAGGAAAAGTTTGTGCGAGAAATAGGTATGTCTTTGATATTTTTGGCAAATTCAAGCATTTCGTTTCTGCGGACCTCAGGGAAAATGAATTTTGGATTGTTTTTGATATGGTTGATTAGAAAATTTTTATATTTTGACCAACGGAAGAAATAATTTTTTTCAGTAATTTTTTTAATTTCTAGAGATGGGTGAAAGGGGCATTGACCATTAACCAAATCACTTTTTGTATAATAACCCTCGCATCCTTCACAATAAAGCCCGGTATATTCTCCAAGATAAATATCACCACTCAAGTCAACTTTTTGCCAAATTTCCTGGACAACTTTTTTATGATCGTCATCAGTTGTTCGGATGAATCTATCATATGAGATGTTTAAGACATCTTGTTGTTTTTGATCTAGCTTGGCTATTTTATCAACGAACTTTTTGGTAGAAAGCTGGGTTTCCTTAGCAGCCTTTTCTGCTTTTTGTCCATACTCATCAGTTCCTGTTAAGAAAAACACGTTTTCCTTTCCAAGTTTAATTCGATAAAAACGCGCTAAAACATCAGCCGCTATTTTCTGAAAAGCGTGGCCTATGTGAATAGTGTCATTGACATAGTCGATGGCCGTTGTAATATAAAATTTTTTCATCGTGCTCAAATTTTACACTAGCTTCTGCCTCTTAGCCAAATCATGGCAACTACAATAATGGCAATTAAAATTATTAGATTGAACGTATTCAACTGCTCCTCAAGTTTGAGGAAGGCGACAAATGAGATAAAAAATGAGATGGCAAAAGACACTCGAAACGAAGCACGCCACAAGGGCCTCAAATCTTTTTCTCCTTCTTCCCATTTGATTTTTTTTCTTTGTAAAAGTTTTGCAAGGAAGATTCTTGTGGCATAAAAAATTAAAGAAAGTGAAAAGGACAGGAATAAAAAAAGGAAAAAAGCGAATAAAAAATCAGAAAATAGAGTTTCTCCTGGATTTTTTATGGCATAGAGGAAAAAGAGAGCCGTGGACAATCCCCAAGCGCCAAAAACAGAGATTAAAAATTTTTGCATTGCACTTCCCCCTCAGCCTTGCTAGAATTATACAGAAATTTAATCTAAAATGAACCCCCAAACTACTCTCTTTGTACTTTTAGCCCTTGTTCTTCTTGTCTTGGCTGTACTTGTCTGGCAGATCCAAAAAATGTTATCCCAAGACAAAAAAGATAAGGCGATTGATCTTTTAACCCATTGGATGTCAGAGATGCGTGGCTCAATGGATAAAACCGGCGATGTGATGGCCAAACAAACAGAATCAATTAACAAGCGTCTTGATGAAGCTGCTCGCTACATCGGTGCTTTAAAAGGAGAATTGGGGCAACTGTCTGAATTTAGGCAGCAAATTCGTGATTTCCAAGATTTCCTGCGCTCGCCAAAATTGCGCGGCGGAGTTGGTGAACAGATTTTATCAGATCTTCTTTCCCAAATGCTTCCTAAAAAAAGTTTTCATCTTCAATACCCTTTTAAAAACGGCCAGATTGTTGATGCAGCAATCAAAATTGACCAGGGTATTATTCCTATTGATTCCAAATTTCCGATGGAAAATTTCCGCAAATTGGTTTCAGCCGAGAATCAAGCAGCAAAAGATGCAGCAAAAAGAGATTTCGAAAGGGATGTAAAAAAACACATCGACGATATTTCAAAAAAATATATTTTACCCAATGAGGGCACTCTTGAATTTGCCCTAATGTATATTCCCTCTGAACCGGTTTATTATGAGATTTTGAATTCTCTCGAGCTTTCCGAATATGCCCATGAAAAGCACGTTTTGCCCGTTTCTCCCAACTCCTTTTACTACTTTTTAAGATTAATAATCTTGGGTATGGAAGGAAGGAAACTTGAGGAATCAACCAGTTATGTTTTGTCGATCATACGCGGTCTAAAACAAGATGCTTCAAAAGTCGATGAAAATTTGGGGACTTTAACTCGCCACATTAAAAATGCTTCTTCCTCAGTTGATGAGGTCAATACTCGTTTTGCTAGGCTTTCCGGCAAAATCTCTCAAGCTGTGGCATTGCCTAAGGAAGAGAAAGGATCATTAAAAGCACCCCAAGGAGAATTTGAAGCGCAAGAAGAATCAACATTGGAAAATCAAAACAAATAGCAATGCTTTTTGTGAGGAGGTGGTAAAAGTGGCAAATCAGCAAGCCTTAAAATTTGAAATACCTGAGGATAAAAAAGAAATTTCCTATTCCAATCAAGCTTTGATTACCAATGACCCAATGGGTTTTGTTTTTGATTTTGCTCAAAGCTCACCCCAGTTTGGTTTTGGCAAGATTGTTGGCCGGATTGGTATGAGTCCTCAACACGCGAAAGCCTTCCTGCAAGCTCTAGAGGCGCGGATCGTCCAGTACGAAAAAGATTTTGGTTCTATATCCCTAACCCCCAAGATGGTTGAGAAGATCGGCAAGTTTGACAAGGATTAAGGCAAATGAAGGATATTCTCAAAGGCCTCAATAGAGAACAGATTGAGGCAGTAACTACAACTCAAGGACCACTTTTAATTATTGCCGGTGCCGGCACAGGGAAAACGATGGTAATTGCCCGCCGGATTGCCTACATTATTGCCAAAAGATTAGCAAAACCAGCTGAGATCTTAGCTTTGACTTTTACTGACAAAGCAGCTCAGGAGATGGAAGAAAGGGTCGATATTTTAGTTCCCTATGGCTATGTTGATTGCTGGATTTCCACCTTTCATTCATTTGGTGATCGGATCATTAGGGAAAATGCTTTAGAACTCGGTCTTTCTCCCGATTTTCGAATTTTGACCCGACCCGAGCAAGTTTTATTTTTTCAACAAAATTTATTTCGATTCGATTTAAATCATTATCGTCCCTTATCTAACCCCACTCGTTTTATCCAAGCAATTGTTACTTTAATTTCCCGAGCAAAAGACGAAGACGTCTCACCAGAGGAATATTTAGCTTTTGCCAAAAAAATTAAGGATAAAGAAGAAAGGGAAAGACAACTTGAATTGGCCAAAGCTTATAAACAATATGAAGAATTAAAGACTCAGGCTGGCCTTTTGGATTTCGGAGACCAGATCGTAAAAACCTTAGAACTTTTCCGCAAACATCCAAAAGTACTTTTAGAATATCAAAATAAATTTAAATACATTTTGGTTGATGAATATCAAGATACAAATTATGCCCAAAATAAAATCGTCAAGCTTTTAGCCCAAAAACACAAAAATATTTGCGTCACAGGTGATGATGATCAATCAATCTACAAGTTTAGAGGGGCGGCAATTTCTAATATTTTAGAATTTGTCAAAAATTTTCCCAAAGCCAAGCAAGTTGTCCTTACTCAAAGTTATCGCTCAACCCAGGCAATTTTGGACTCGGCTTACAAACTTATCAAAAATAATAACCCTGACAGGCTTGAAATCAGAAACAAAATTGACAAAAAATTAAAATCGCAAAACAAAGAGTATGGACCGATTCCTCAGGTTTTATATGGGGCTACATTATCTGAAGAGACAGACCTTGTTGCTCAAGAAATTGATAGATTAAAAAAAGAAAGAGAATATCAATACAAAGATTTTGCTATTTTGGTCCGGGCAAACAATGATGCTGTTCCTTTCATCCATGCTTTAAATCTTTTGGCTATTCCCTCAAAATTTTCCGGTTCGCAAGGACTTTATGATCGGGAAGAAATAAGGCTTTTAATTTCTTTCCTGCGCTCAATTTCCAATTTTTCCGATTCCTTAAATTTATACAATTTGGCCATTTCCGATCTTTATCTTCTAGATATCACCGACTGTATAAAATGTATGGATTATGCTTCACGCAAAAATAAAACTCTACATTTTGTTTTTGAAAATATTTCAAAACTTGCCGAAGAACTGGATATTTCAAAAGACAGCCTGGCAACAATTCAAAAAATTACTGATGATATTAAAAATTTTGTTGAACTCTCACGGAAAGAAAAGGTGGGGAGGGTTTTATATCAGTATTTAGAGCACACAGGTTACTTGAAAAGATTGGAAAGAGAACAAACACCAGAATCTGAGACGAAAATCGCCAACATGGCCAAGTTTTTTGAAAAAATCTCCGAGTTTGGTCACCTTGCTCAGGAAGAGTCAACCAGGAATTTTACCGAATATTTAGAATTTATGAGAAATGCTGGAGAAGATCCGGCCACCGCCGAGGTTGATTCTGATATCGACGCTGTCAATGTGATGACCATTCATCAAGCCAAGGGCTTGGAATTTAAAGTTGTCTTTTTGGTCAATCTTGTTGCAGAACGATTTCCCACCCGCGAACGCGGAGACCCAATTCCTCTTCCTGAGAGTTTAATTAAAGAAATTTTGCCTGTTGGTGATTTTCATATGCAGGAAGAAAGAAGACTTTTTTATGTCGGCATGACCAGAGGTCAGGACTTGGTGTATCTTACTTTTGGCAGGGATTATGGAGGTAAAAGACAACGGAAAGTTTCACTTTTTGTCCTTGAGGCTTTTGACAAGCCAGACATCAAATTTGAAGTTGTTAAATCCTCACCCTTTGAGAAGATAAAACAGATAGCTTTAGCAAAAATGCCGCAACAACAATTTCTTTTTGAATCCAAAGTTATACGACTTAATCAACAACAAATTGATGATTATTTAACTTGTCCTTTGAAATACAAATATGCCACGATTCTTAGGATTCCAGTTTTAAAACACCACGCCATAATCTATGGATATGCTCTCCACAAAGCTGTCGAGGAATTTTTTCGTCAAAAACAAGTTGGCAAAATTTTTCCTTTAGAAAACGTCCTTGAGATCTTTGAAAACGCTTGGGAATCGGAAGGGTTTTTATCAGCTGAGCATGAGGAAAAAAGATTTGAGCAGGGTAAACTCACTTTAAAAGATTTTTGGGAAAGAGAAAAGGATAGCAAAGACACACCGACCTTTATTGAAAAGCCTTTCCGTTTTGCAATGAATGACGTTTCAGTTGGCGGTAGGTGGGACAGAGTTGATGTAAAAAAAGATTTTGCCAGGATTATTGATTTTAAATCTTCAGAAAATATTGATGAGAAAAAGGCGGAAAGTAGAGCAAAAGAATCAGTCCAACTTCGCGTCTATGCCTTAGGTTACAAAAAAATTTATGGTAAACTGCCCGACTCGGTTGGCCTTTATTTCTTAGAAAACGGGACAGTTGGAGAATACAGACCAGATGAGAAAGCAAGTACCAAAGCCGAAGAAGAAATTAAAATAGTTGAAGAAGGAGTAAGGTCAGGTAATTTCGAAGCCCAGCCATCCTATTTCGCCTGTTCTCTTTGTCCTTTTAACCGCCTTTGTCCTTTTACTGCAACCAAAATCTAGGGAAGTAATATTTTGAAAAAGTTCCTGAGTATTCAATTTCTTTTCCACCAAAAGATTTTTTGAAATGGGAAAAACCTTGCCAGGATTTTGTTGCTGAGTGAAATCTTGTATCATAGATTCCCTCGAAATCAAAAATTTTACAGCCCAGCCTTTTCGCTTCTTTAATTGCTTCCCAAACAATTAAATATTGGGTAAATAACTTTCTTCCTTTTTGTGTTGAAAACGCATGGGTATAATGACAAGTCTTTCCCCAAACTAGAGTTGATGCTCCTCCTAAAATTTCTCCATTTTTTTCTGCCAAGAAAATTTGAGCATTTTTGCCAAAGGCGCAGAAGAGTTTTCTTAAATCTTCTTTTTGCGAAGGACCAAAACCCCCTTCTCTTTCTTTTGACCAAAGTCTAGAAAAATTTTCTATGTTGTTTGATTTTTTGACTTTAATTTTTCGTCCTTGGGCTTTTTTAATACAATATCTGCAGTCTTTTTTCAGATTCTTCCAAAGTTCTCCTTCATTTTTTCCTAGATCAACCCAAACCGTTTTGGGAGGTGATAAAGGAAAACTGTCTTTTTTAAACCCTTTTTTTATCAAAGATTCTGTGAAGGTTTTAGACGCAAGATGATTTGGTTCAATTTTGATTGAAAATGCCCGATATTTTTTTCTCAAGACATCAAGTTTTTTTAAATCAAAATTTTTAACTCTTTGAATTTTTATGAAAGAATCGATTAAAGGAATTTTCTTGATGTAGATAAAATTTCCATCAATTTTTTCTGTTTGCCAACCGAGTTTTTCCAAATACTTTGCCCAAAGTGGAGATTGCCTAATATCACCCATCAAGAAAATTGTGCTTTTGCTCGTAGGAAAAACCAACGGATTTTATCAGCAAGAAGAAACATTTTATATAAAAGAGGATTAATTACGAGATCGTAAGTCCCAACAAATTCAGTTAACCTTCCGCCATAACCAGCCTTGAAACGGTGGAACCCATACCAAGGATCTTCCGGGTTTGGATTTTCACTCAATGCTCCCCAGAAATCAAAAACTTTACAACCTGATTTTTTACCAAGTTTTATTGCTTCCCAGGCAATTAAATTTGAGGCCATCAGGTTTTTATATTTTTCTGACGATCCTCCATAGGGGTAATAAATTGTATCTTTGAATCGGAAAAGCACCCAGGCTACAAGAGTTTCTTTTTTATAACTTGCTAATAAAAGATGAATCATCTTTTGTGGTTTTAGTGTCTGCCACATTTTCCGAAAGTAATTATCAGGATGGGTGTAAAATTTTTGTCGTCTCGTCGTCTCTCTTTGCAATTTTAGAAAGACTTCTAATGATTCCTCATCATCTTTTTCTTCAACTACAACACCGTGCCTTTGCGCAAGACGGATATTGTAGCGTGTTTTGGGGTGCATCTTAGAAAATAATTCTTCCTCTGTTTGAGTTAAATCAATCCAGAAGGTATTGGGAGCAAAGATCGTCTTGGGTGATTGAACAATATTCTTATGCAAGAGTAATTCTTTTACTCTTTTGACTTGGGGACTCTTCTCAACATTCGGTTCGATCTTTATGAAGATCGCCTTTTCTTTTTGACCTAGCTTTGTTAAAAAATCTAGAATCTGTGGTTCTGGGATATTACTCTTTGGTAAATAACCAACAGTAAAATTTGTCTTGGGAATCCTGTGGAAAGTTAATTGATATGAAGAAACTAGGGCATCGTTTTTAAATAAACCAACTCTTTTTACAGTGACACCGGTTTTTTCCCTAAAATTCCCCCAGAGAAAAGATTGGATTATGTGAGACTGAAGAGAATCGTGTTGTTTGGCTTCTTTTTCCTCAAGTCCCCTGACATGGATTTTCATTGAAGAATATATAAATCAGTGTATCTTGATGACCACCAGCCATTTTTGACATCATCAAATCCCAGGTCAACCATTGCTCCTTTTACTCCCCCTCCCACATCTCCAGCCACTGCCATTCCATAACCAGGAATATAAACTTTTGAACCCAAAGTAATGATATTGGGATCAACTGCTATAACCCCATAACCAGTCTTCATTCCGGTTGCTGTGGTTCCATCACAGCCCCGGCAATTTTTGTCGTAAGAAGTCGCCCAGACTCTCAATTTCGCTTTATAAACCACTCCCCCTTGAGGAGTTTCCACGTTACCCAAAATTTCTTTTGTTCCTCTTTTTATAATCTTTGGTTGCGGTTCTTCCCTTTCAACCCTCGCTAGTTCTCTTTCAAACTCATTATCTTGGTAGTAAGTAACCTTTATAGTTTTAACTTCTCTACCCCTTTGCCCTTCTTGGATTGTTTGGAATGTTCCAAAATTGGCTGTCGGATCATCTTCATAACGAATACTAAAGAGAATTATCATTTCTTTTTCAATCAATCTAGAACTGAAACGGGATTGGGTTAAAAGATTTTCTTGGTATGGCAAAAAGGCTGTTGGTTGGGAGGTGAGTGGAGTCTCCTCCCCTTGAGCCAAACTTCCCTTCGAAAACCCCAGAAGATAAAAAAAGAAAAAGAGTGCGATGAGAGTCAAGGGGATAAAGCGTAAGGAATGGCGAGAAACTACTTTAGCTGCCCTAGACATATTTTAGAGTAAGGCTATTATACTACTTTCTTTTTTTGTCAAATCAAGTTCCGCATGTTGCTGAGTGCAATTTGAGTCTGCTACAATTTCTACCACGATCGTCATGCTTTTTGTGTGCTATGATGAATTTTAGTTAAGTTCGAGAAGGATAAATGGCTATTTTTAAACCAGCAATTGTTGCCAATTGGAAAGCCAATAAAACCCAAGAACAAGCATTGTCGTGGATCGAAAAAGTGGGGAGTTTTCTGGAAGAGAAAAGTGGCGAGATTATTCTTTGTCCACCCTTCATCCTTATAAGTCCTCTTAGAGAGAGGCTTAGGGCTTTGGGCTTTTCCGATTTTATACATCTTGGTGCCCAAAACATTTCTCATTACGAGTGTGGTCCCTACACCGGTGAAGTAACAGCTGAGCAACTTTCTGGCTTGGTTGAATATAGTTTGATTGGTCACTCAGAAAGAAGGAGACTTTTCGGCGAGAAAGAAAAGGATATTGTCCAGAAGATAAATCTTGCTAAAAAGTGGCAAATAAAACCAATTCTTCTTGTTGATTTACCTCAGGTAAATGAAGTTTCTTTATATGCGGATCAGGAGATGCTTGTTTGTTATGAGCCAATTTCAGCTATTTCTACGCCAGGAGATTATCGTCCTGATAATCCTGAGGACGCTTCTCGGGCAGCAAAGGAGATACTGGCACGAAATTCTAAGGCAGTTGTCCTTTATGGAGGAAGCGTTAACCAAGCAAATGCGCAGAGTTTTTTGAAGGTTGGTTTTTCCGGGTTTGTCGTTGGTCAGGCCTCTTTGGGTGAAGATGATTTTATAGGACTTTTGACCGCTTCTTTCACTTGAGACTTTCCTTTGGAGTAATGATGAAGTTGTGCTTTTCTTATGCGATACATTGACCTTAGTCAACAGTCAGGTTTTAAAGCAGGTTCAAAAAAAACGAGAAGGAGATTGGAAAGACATCTTCTTTCTTTTAGCCCTTGGCGGACAATCCTTACTATTTTCTTTTTAGTGACAATTGGGATTGGCCTCTTTTTTTCCGGCCCCCTTCTTTTAAATTTTGGCAAAAAATTATTTTCCGGCCCCTCCTTACTTTTTACTTTTCTTAAGGACTCAAGCAATCTACAAGAATACCAGGGTAGAACAAATATTTTGCTTTTAGGAACTGGCGGTGAGGGTCATCAAGGTTATAACCTCTCCGATACCATAATCTTTGCTAGTGTTTCCCAAAAATCCAAGGATGTAGTCTTAATCTCCATTCCTCGCGACCTTTGGGTTGAGGATTTAAAGGCAAAGATAAACACGGCTTATGCATTTGGCGAGGAGAGAAAAAAAGGAGAGGGTGTCAAACTTGCGGAATCAGTTGTATCCAACTTGCTTAACCTTCCTGTTCATTACACAGTCAGGATTGATTTTTCCGGTTTTGAGAAAGCCATCGATCTTGTCGGCGGAGTAGATATTAATGTTGAGAGGGAATTTGCAGATTCTAAATACCCAATCGAAGGAAAAGAAAATGATCTTTGTGGATATAAAATAGTTGAAGTTGAAGAGAGCGGAATTAAGAAGAATGTAATACAAGATGCCACTGGTAGTGCAGTTTTAGTAGAAGATCCTTTTTTCTGTCGCTACGAAACGATCCACTTTACAAAAGGTTTAACCCATATGGATGGCAAGATCGCATTAAAATTTGTCAGATCAAGAATGGGTGCCAATGGTGAAGGATCAGATTTTGCCCGGGCGAGACGCCAGCAAAAAGTAATCCTGGCAGTGAAAGACCAAGTTTTTTCCTTAAAGACACTTTTTGATCCCAAGAAGGTAATTTCTCTTACAGCCGCTTTTGGCAAAAGTATTGATTCAGATGTCAAGGAAGAAGAAGTTGCTCCTTTTATAAAGCTCGTTCAAGGCTTGCAAGATGGCAATTTTAGAAACTTGGTTCTTTCTAGCGAGGGTGAAGGTGCTCTTTTGGAAAATCCACCAACCGAAAATTATAAAGGCCAATGGGTGCTCGTGCCCAAGGGGGGAAATTTTCAGATACTTCAGGAAAGGGTCAAGAATTTTATCTTTATTGAAGAGAACAAGAAACCTTAATCTTTGAAAGCTTGGAAGAACTTATATCCTCCCAAAATAAGGAAGAAACTTCCCAAAACAAGAAGGATAATAGTTGGACTTGATATTCCAGCGCCAGGCAAAGCTGAGCCAGTAGCACCACCGTCAGGCATGCCAACTATTGGAGTTGGAGTGGGAGAAGGGGAAGCGGGAGCAGTAGCAACAACCTGAGCCAAGACCGCCGATATGGAAGAAAAAAATAAGTAAGAAGACAAAAGTAAAGATTTTGCGATTCTTGCTGTCATCTTTCCAAAAGACTAACAATAAAAAACTCTCTTGTCAAGTGGTCGTTTTCTTCTTTTTTTTGCCCTTTTTTGTTTTGTTGTTTCCTCTTTTTGTACAATCATTTTAGAGAGGTGAGATTTAAGCCTTGCCGCCTTGTTTTTCTTAATTAGGCCAGACTTTGCGATTCTATCTATAGTACTTTGAAGAGAAGAAAGTTTTTCTTGGGCTGGTTTTGCCGTAAAAGTTTTAGTAGCTTTCTTTAACCTTTCTTTTTTGGCTTTGTTGCGACGTTGGCGAACAATATCTTGTCTTAACTTTTTCTTTGCACTTTTTATAATTGGCATACAAGTTTTTAATTTTACATGACAATTTTTATAAACTCAAGTTTTCTTGTATACTTTCTTACGCAAGATGATAAATAATTTCTTAAAAAACGGGGCCAAATTTTTATTGACTCGTCAAACCACCATTCTTTCGGCTGCCACCATTATTGCTGCATCGATTGCACTTTCAAGGATTTTGGGCCTTGTTCGTTATCGTTTGCTTGCCACCTATTTTGGTCAAAGTATTGGGGTCTTAGACACCTACGTCGCGGCTTCTGTCATCCCCGAGTCTATTTTTGAGATTTTAATTTTTGGCTCGATTTCTGTCGCATTTATCCCTGTTTTTTCTTCCCTTTTGGCCAAAGGACAGAAAAAAGATGCTTGGGAGCTCGTTTCCTCTGTAATTAACCTCGGCCTCTTAGCTTTTTTATTTTTAGCGACTGTACTTTTTTTGTTTGCTCCTGTGTTTGCTCTCCTTATTGCGCCAGGGCTTACTCATCAGAATCCTCAGGCTGTTCATCTGCTTTCAAATTTGATAAGGGTGATGCTTGTCTCTCAATTATTCTTTGTTGTCAGCGTCTTTTTAACCGGTATCTTACAATCATTTGGCCATTTTCTTTTTCCTGCTATAGCCACTGTTTTTTATAATTTAGGGATAATATTTGGCATAATTTTCCTGTCTCCTTTTTTGGGTATTTTTGGTCCAGCTTGGGGAATGGTTTTAGGTGCTTTTTTGCATCTTTTGATCCAGGTCCCTTTTGTCTTGGGATTGGGGGTTCGTTTCCGGTTTAAAATTAATTTCTCTCAGCCGGCAGTCAGGAGGGTTTTGGTTTTGATGTGGCCAAGAGCCTTAAATCTCTTGGCAATTCGAGCCAATGATCTTGTCAATGTAGCCCTGGCCTCTCTTTTGGTTCAAGGAAGCATTGTTGCGTTCAATTTTGCCCAAGTGTTGCAGTTTGTGCCAGTTGGTCTTTTTGGAGCATCAATTGCCCAGGCGGCTCTTCCCATATTCTCTGCCCAAATTGCCAAGAACAATCTTGACGAATTTAAGGAGACCTTTCTTTCCTCATTCCATCAGATTCTCTTTTTGTGCTTGCCGATCATGGCCTTGATTTCAATTTTAAGAATTCCAGCAGTAAGACTTGTTTTCGGCGCTGCCCAATTCCCTTGGCCTTTAACCATAGTAACTGGTCAAGTCTTGATTCTTTTTTCTCTTTCCATTGCTGCCCAAGCTTTAATTCTTCTTTTACTTCGAGGATTTTATGCTTTTCATGATCCCAAAACACCCGTTGTTATTGGATTCATTTCTGTCTTTTTAAACATTTTTTTAAGCATTTTTTTCATTTTGGTTTGTAAACTACCAGTCCATTTTTTGGCCCTTTCCTATTCTCTTTCTAGCATCCTTAATGCTTTTGTTTTACTTGTCTTTTTTGATCTTAAAGTCGGCCGTTTTGACCGTCAAAAACTTATTACCCCCTTCCTCAAACTTCTTGTTGCCAGTCTTTCTATGGCCGTTGCCCTTTATCTGCCATTTAAAGTACTGGATACACTTTTAGATACTACAAGAACAATCAATCTAATCATCCTGACCATAGTCTCATCAAGCGTTGGTATTTTAGTTTTTGTCATCCTTGCCTGGATTTTAAAGATAAAAGAAGCAGCCGTCTTTTTTACCATAATAAAAAGGTTGCAGCTAGGTAGAAGGCCCCTACCGCCTGAGGTATTGGAGCCTCCTTCTTGAAAAATAAATTGTTTCCATGAATATCAGAAATTTCTCAATCATCAGTCACATAGATCATGGCAAATCTACTTTGGCCGATCGGATTCTTGAGATCTGTCAGGCAGTTCCCAAAGAAAAAATGAGAGCCCAGTTTTTGGATAGACTTGAGCTTGAAAGAGAAAGGGGAATCACAATCAAAGCCAAAACAGTTCGTCTGCAATATAAGAACCCGTCTTCGGTAGAATCTTGCTCTTCGAGTAAAGACTATATCTTCAACCTTATCGATACACCTGGACATGTTGATTTTTCCTATGAAGTTTCAAAAACTTTAAAGGCTTGCGAGGGTGCAATATTGCTTGTTGATGCAACCAAGGGAATTCAGGCCCAGACATTGGCTAATTTTTATTTAGCAAAGGGAGAAGGACTGACAATAATTCCGGTCGTCAACAAAATCGATCTTCCACAGGCCGAGCCCGAGAGGACGAGTTTAAATATCCAAGAATCCTTAGGTTTTGCCGAGGACGAGATATCTTTTATATCTGCAAAAACAGGGCGTGGCGTGTCTGAGCTCTTGCAAAAATTAACCGAAAAAATTCCTCCCGCCAATAATCAAAAAGATTTCCCTTTAAGGGCCTTGATTTTTGATTCTTCTTTTGATCCCTATAAGGGAGTTGTGGTTTTTGTCCGGATTTTTGATGGTAAAGTTTCAAAAGGAGAGAAAATCAAGTTTCTTTCAAATAATAAAATAGCCCAGATCCTCGAATTAGGCTTTCTTACACCAGAAGAAAAGATTGTCGATACACTTTCAGCCGGTGAGGTAGGATTTATTGCATCAGACCTAAAAGAAATTTCCTCTGCTCAGATCGGTGACACCATAACCGGCGAAAAGGAAACAGTTTCTTCTATTTCTGGCTTTCGCAAGTTTAAGCCCTTGGTCTTTCTTTCTTTTTATCCTTCTGATCCGTCCCAGCATGCAAAATTAAAAGACGCTTTGGAAAAAATCAAGCTTTCTGATTATGCTTTAACTTTGCAGCCTGAATCTTCAGGTACTTTAGGTCAGGGTTTTAGAATTGGTTTTTTGGGGCTCTTGCATGCCGAAATTATTCAAGAAAGGACTGAGAGGGAATATGGAGTTTCTGTTGTTGCCACTTCTCCTCAAGTCCCATTTATTTTGGGTGGTAAGGTTATTTCCAAACCCCAGGAACTTCCAATTGGCCAAAACCAAGTTTTAGAACTTTGGGCAAAAGTTTCAGTTTTTACGCCGCAAATTTATTTGGGCCAAATTTTAGATTTTCTACATCAAAAAAAAGCAGAAGAGAAAAAAAGAGAATATATTTCAGATCAAGTCCGTTTGGAAATTGAGATGCCGTTAACCTCTGTGATGATTGATTTTTACGAACCTTTAAAATCGATTTCCCAAGGATTTGCTTCTTTCGATTTTGATGAAAGTCGATCTCGAGTAGCAAAGGTTGTAAGGCTTGATATTTTAGTCAATAAAATTCCAGTTGATGCTCTTTCCCAAATTGTCCATCAAGAAGATGCTTATCGGATTGGTAAAAAATTGGCAGAAAGACTTAAAACTTTTATTCCTCGCCAACAATTTGAAGTGGCAATTCAAGCGGCGGTGGGAGGAAAAATTATTGCTCGGGAAACCGTTCCTGCTTTTAGAAAAGACGTGACTGGCTATTTATATGGTGGTGATGTAACAAGAAAAATGAAACTTTTAGAAAAGCAGAAGAAAGGAAAAAAACGATTAAAACAAGTAGGTAATGTGGTTATACCACAAGAAGCATTTCTGGCAGCTTTAAAAATTTAAGAACATTTGATTTCTCCAGCATATCCGGTATAATTCACCAAAATTATGAAGGAACGCTATCCTAATTTAGTTAGAGATATTGCGCTTGCGCCAACCATCGAACTTGAGAATAGTTATTTATTCAAAGCCTATTCCGTTGGCGAAAGAGAGTATAATCTTAAACCGCAACTCATAAGAGAGGTAGTTTACGGTCTGGTAGAAAAAATTCGCCAGTTTCCGGAAGATTTTGATTATCTGGTAACGGTTCAACCAGGAGGTAGCGCGTGGGGCTTGGCAGTTGCCTTTTATCTTGAGAAACCACTCAAGACTATTTGGGAAAGAGGAACTGGGTTTGAAGACGAGTTTAAAGTCCATCACAAGGGAAGTTATCATGATAGAGACTTATTCTTCCGAGGATTTAGGCCTGGTGACAAAGTTATCTTTCTTGATGATGTTTTAAGCACTGGGATAACTGCTAGTCTTATTATTAGTACATTGCAGGAACATGGAGTAATTGTTAAAGGAGCTTTTTTCATTGTAACTAAAGGAGATTCCTCTGGAAAAATTGAGAAAGAATACAAAATCCCAGTCCACAGTTTAATTAATTTACCGCGGCTCTAATTTGCATAATTTTTTGGGTTTGAAATTGGACTTGACAATTTTTAGCACTCGTGGTATTTTTTTGCTAACCGAGTCTGACTCGGCTAAAAAGGAGGTAAAAATGCCAGACTTGTCCGATCGCCAAAAAGAGCTTCTCAAAACCATAATTGAAAAGTATATTGAAACTGCTGAACCTGTTGGTTCAGACACAATTGAGAAAGAATCTTCTTTGGGTGTCTCGCCCGCTACGATCAGAAACGAAATGGTTAAATTAACCTCTTTGGGATATTTAAAACAACCCCATACTTCAGCTGGCCGAGTCCCGACCTCCATGGCTTTTAAATTTTATGTCGCCGAACTAATGAAAACCAAAGAGCTTTCGGTTAAAGATGAGGTGGCAATCAAAGAGTCTCTTTGGGACTATCGCTATGAATTTGATAAATTACTGCGTCAGGCAACCCGTGCTTTGGCCGAACAGACAAGGTCGATGGCTCTTGCAACAACCCAAGAGGGAGATATTTATTCATCGGGCTTGGCCAATATTTTGGACATGCCAGAATTTTACGATATTGACCTTACCAAAAGCGTTTTACTTTTGCCCGATCGTTTTGATTTAATCAGGGAAATATTTTTTGAGAGGGCTTTAGGAGAAGAACCAATCAAGATACTTTTGGGAGAGGAACTGGGATATGAGTATCTTTCGCCGTGTGGTTTTGTCTTCACCAGATTTTCAGCTGGCCCTCGTCACCAAGGAGCAATTGGAGTTGTCGGACCCTGCAGGTTAAATTATCCAATTGTTATTCCGGCTGTCCGCTATGTTGGCGATCTTATTAATGAGGTTTCGGCCAGCTGGTAAACTGATTGCAACAGCTTGTCCCTGATTATTTTTTTGATATTGGAAAAATGGCGAAAAAAATTAATCCAAAAATAAAAGAATTAGAAGATAAATTAGAAGAAGTGACCAATAACTGGAAAAGGGCCTTGGCCGATTATCAAAATTTGGAAAGAAGGTTAACGCAGGAGAGAGAAATACTCCACACTCTTTTGTGTGCAGGGATAATCTTAAAATTTTTGCCAATTTTAGATAATTTAGAAAAAGCAACTCTGCATATTAAAGACGATGGGCTTTCGATGGTAGTCAAACAATTTAAAGAGACTTTGGCCTCCGAAGGAGTTTCAGAGATTGAGATAAAGGATGGAAAATTTGACCCAAATTTTTGTGAGGCTGTAGGAGTTGTCCAAGGAAAAGATGAAGGAAAAATTGCCCAAGTCATAGAAAAAGGATATCAATTAGATGGGAAAGTTATAAGGACGGCCAAGGTTAAAGTATTTAAAAAAGAATTAGGGGAGGAAGAGAAAAAAGCAGAAAAAGCATCAAAATTTGGCGATTATGCTTAAAATAGAAAGGAGCCAAAAATGGGAAAAATCATTGGTATTGATTTAGGAACAACAAATTCAGTAGTGGCAGTGGTTGAAGGTGGGAAACCCAAGGTTATTCATTCGGCTGAAGGAAGAAACGTCGTTCCTTCAGTTGTCGATGTCCCCAAACATATCGTTGGTGATGTTGCCAAAAGGCAGATGATTGTCAATCCTAAGACAACCGTTTTTTCTATAAAGAGACTTGTGGGTAGAAAGTATAAAGATCCTGAAGTTCAGAAAGATGTAAAGCTTATGCCCTATGCAATTAAAGAAGGGCGAGAAGGAATGGCTGTTGTTGAGGTTGAAGGCAAACAATATACACCACAGGAAATCTCAGCCATGATCCTCCAAAAAATGAAATCCGACGCAGAAAGCTATCTTGGCGACAAAGTGACAGAAGCAGTAATTACAGTCCCTGCTTATTTTGATGATTCACAAAGACAGGCAACAAAACAAGCAGGAGAAATCGCTGGTCTTGAAGTTAAGAGAATTATTAATGAGCCAACAGCGGCCGCTTTGGCTTATGGTTTAGAAAAGTCCCACGCCCATACAATTGCTGTCTACGACTTGGGTGGTGGTACTTTTGATATTTCAATTTTAGAGTTAGGTGAAGGAGTATTTGAAGTCAAGGCGACAAACGGCGATACCCACCTTGGTGGGGATGATTTTGATCAAAAAATTATCGATTGGATTTGTGAGGAGTTTAAAAAAGAACAAGGAATTGATTTGAAGGAAGATAAACAAGCACTTCAAAGAGCAAGAGATGCAGCAGAAAAAGCAAAAATTGAGCTTTCCTCAACCCAAGAAACCGAAATTTCCTTGCCTTATATTACTGCCGATCAATCAGGACCAAAACACTTGCAACTTAGACTTTCCCGTTCAAAGCTTGAGCAATTGGTTGATGACTTAATCCAAAAAACAATCAAACCCTGCGAGCTTGCTTTAAAAGACGCTAAGCTTAAGTCATCTGATATCAATGAGGTAATTTTGGTCGGTGGAATGACCAGGATGCCCAAGGTGGTAGAGACTGTCCAAAACTTTTTTGGCAAGGAACCGCACAAAGGAATTAATCCAGATGAAGTTGTAGCAATTGGAGCGGCCATTCAGGGTGGAGTCTTGGGGGGAGAAATGAAAGAAGTTGTTCTTTTGGATGTTACTCCTCTCACCTTGGGAATTGAAACTTTAGGCGGAGTTGCAACTCCACTGATTGCTCGCAATACGACTATCCCAACTGCCAAAAGTGAGACATTTACAACAGCCGCAGATAATCAAACATCGGTTGAAATCCACGTCCTTCAGGGTGAAAGACCGATGGCAACTGATAATAAATCTTTAGGTAGATTTATCTTAGATGGCTTGCCACCAGCACCAAGAGGCATTCCTCAAATTGAAGTTTCTTTTGATATTGACGCCAATGGAATTCTTAATGTCACCGCCAAAGATAAAGCAACTGGTAAAACTCAAAGTATAAAGATTACTGGTTCAACTGGCCTAACTAAGGATGAAATTGAGGGGATGACTAAAACAGCCGAAGAACATGCGGAGGAAGATCGTAAGAAAAGAGAAGAAATTGAGACGAGAAACAGAGCCGACAATCTAGTTTATACAGCAGAAAAGACTTTGAAGGATGAAGGCTCAAAGGTTCCGGAAGTTTTGAAAAAAGAAGTTGAAGAGAAAATCGCCTCTCTAAAATCCATCATTGAGACAGGGGCCAAAGAAGACCTGGAGGCAAAATCAAAAGATCTTTCTGATTCTTTGGCAAAAATTGGTCAGCATTTATACCAGCAAAGTCAACAGGCCCAAAGTGAAAAGGAAGAGAAAAAAGAGGAGGATACAAAAGAGAAAACTGAAGATGTCGAAGAAGGGGAAGTTGTTGGGGATTAAGATGGAAGTAGTCTATGGCGCAAGACAGGGATTATTATCAGATTTTAGGTGTCTCTCGCAATGCAAGCCTTGATGAAATCAAAAAGGCTTACCGTGACAAGGCTCGAAAACATCACCCAGACATTGACAAAACTTCGGGTGCAGAAGAAAGATTCAAAGAGATAAACGAGGCCTACCAGATTCTCTCCGATCCTCAGAAAAAGCAAGCCTATGATCAGTTTGGCTCAGCCGCTTTTAGCCGGGGTTTTTCCGATTGGCAACCAGGGCCAGGAGGATATACCTACAGAACTTATAACTGGGGGCCTTCTGATTTTAATTTTGATTTTTCTTTTGGTGGTTTTGCCGATCCTTTTGATATCTTCGAGATGGTTTTTGGTTCTCGTTCCCCTTTTGGTCAAGAAAGAAGACTCCCCCGCTATGTTTTACCGCTTGATTTTATAGAAGCGGTCAAGGGTTGCGAGAAAGAAGTTGAAGTTGATAGCAAAAGAACAAAAATAAGGATTCCAGCCGGTGTTGATGATGGTTCAGAAATCAGATTCAAAGATTTCTATATTGTTTGCCAGGTTGCAAACCACCCCCAATTTAGGCGTCGGGGTTTTGACATTGTAGTTGAGCAAGAGATTCACTTTACCCAAGCCGCTTTAGGTGATGTTATTTCTGTACCGACAATCGATGGACCGGTAAAAATTAAAATTCCCTCTGGCATTCAACCAGGCACACAAATTCGTTTAAGAGGAAAAGGCGTTTTTCATCCTCATAGTACAAGAAGGGGTGACGAATATATAATTATTAGAGTCAAAATCCCCCAAAAGTATTCACGCGAAGAAAGGAAACATCTCGAGGAGCTCTGGAAAATACAAACTTCCAAGGAAGGTTGACTTTAAGATGACTTATTGGTAAAATTTCTGCGAGTTTTAATTTAAAGGGAAGGAATTTAAAAGAGAGGTGGGTGGTACCCACCTTTTTTATTAAAAACCAAAAGGGGAGATTTAGATGGCAATTAGCGCAAGAACAGAATTTGCCAGTGCTTTAAACCAAGTTTGTTCAGAACGGGGTCTTGAGCCGGAGGTTGTTCTGGAAACAATAAAGGCTGCAATCCTTGCCGCCTACCGAAAAGATTATGGGGAAGCGGGGGATATTGAAGTTGATTTAGATCCAACAACCGGAGAAGTTAAGTTAAAAGAGGATGGTAAAGATGTAACACCGCCGGGTTTTGGTCGAATAGCAGCCCAGACAGCCAAACAAGTTATCTTACAGAGAATTTCAGAAGCGGAAAAGAGTGCAATTTTATCTGAATTTGGTAAAAAAGTAGGAACTGTCGTCTCTGGTATGGTTCAAAGAGTAATTGGACCGATAGTGATCGTCAATTTAGGTAAGGGAGAGGGAGTGCTGCCACCATCTGAGCAGGTATCTCAAGAAAAATATCAGCAAAACCAAAGAATGAAATTTTTTGTTAAAGAGATCCAAATCGGCCCCAAGGGTGAGGAAATAATTGTTTCACGGGCTGATAGAGGTTTAATAGAGGGTTTGTTCAGAATGGAGGTTCCAGAAGTTAACCAAGGAATAGTAGAGATAAAGGTAATAGCCCGAGAGGCGGGTTCACGTAGCAAAGTAGCTGTTTTTTCCAATCAACCAGGAGTTGATCCTGTCGGGTCTTGTGTCGGTCAAAAAGGCGTTAGGGTAAGAAATATTATTGCAGAAATTGGCGAAGAGAGGATTGATATTATTCCTTACGATGAAGATTCGGAGAAATTTGTCGTTGCTGCCCTTTCTCCAGCTAAAGATATCAAAGTTAAATTAAATAAAAAAAAGAAGGAAGCAGAAATCATAGTGCCGGAGGATCAGTTACCTTTAGCTATCGGAAAGGATGGTCAGAATGTTCGTTTGGCAGCCAAGCTGACTGGTTTTCGGCTCGACATTAAAGGTCCCACCCAACCCGTTGCTAAAAAGAAAGTTGTAAAAAAGAAAGTACAGAAAACACAAAAAATTAAAAAAGAAAAAAAATCAAAAAATTAAAAATCCAAAATTAGAGAAAAACAAGGTGTTTTTATATTTAGGGAAGGATTTTATCCCATGGCAATTAAAGACAGTAAAGGAAAAGAGAAGGTCAATAAGATTAAAAGACCACCGGTTGTGGTTGTGTTGGGGCATGTCGACCACGGCAAAACAACACTTCTTGATGCCATAAGAAAAAGTGATGTTGCAGCACGAGAACATGGGGGGATCACCCAACATATTGGTGCTTATCAGATAACTCATCAAGATAAAAAGATTACCTTTATTGATACTCCAGGACACGCCCTCTTTGAGAAAATGAGAGCCTACAGTGCCAGTCTTGCTGATATCGCCCTTTTAGTAGTCGCCGCCGATGAAGGAGTAAAAAAACAGACTCTTGAGGCAGCCGATCACATCAAGAAAGCAGACATTCCCATGATTGTGGTTATATCAAAGATTGACTTGGGGCGAGAGAACCTGGAAAAAGTTAAAAGAGGGCTCTCCGATAATGACATTTTGATTGAGGATCACGGAGGAAAAATTGTCTGCCTCTCTGTTTCGGCCAAAACGGGTGAGGGCATGAGTGACCTTTTGGACATGATTCTGATTGTGGCAGAAATGGAAGGCTTGGAGGCAGATTTAAAAGGACAACCCGAGGCTATAGTCTTAGAATCTTTTCTTGATAGGCGGAAAGGCAGTGTTGCTTCTGTGATAGTCAAGAACGGTGTTTTGAAAGTTGGCCAAAACGTTGTTGTTGGCAGCGATGAGGGCAAAATTCGTTCGCTGACTGATGAATATGGGCGGCAACTTCCAGAGGTCTCACCATCAACCCCCGTCCGTATATTGGGACTTAGTAAACCGCCTCAAATTGGAAGTATCCTTAGAGGCGGAGTGGTTGATGAGGATGCAAGTAAAAAAAATCTTGCTCAACCCGTCGTTTCACCAACTTCAGTCTTAAGACAAAGAGAGGAACAGAAGGAAAAGCCTAAAGTGATTATAAAAGCTGATGTGGCTGGTTCTCTAGAGACAATTCTTTTCCACATTCCTCCTTCTATCCATGTCGTGGCCTCGGCCGTCGGAGATATCACTGAAAACGATTTATTTTCTGCCAAAACCTCCCAGGCCTCTGTTTTTGGTTTTAATGTTAGACTAGGAAAACATGCCAAAAGAGAGCTTGAACGAGAAAAAATTGAGGTAAAAATCTTCAGACTGATTTATGAACTTCTGGACGAACTTGCCAAAAGGGGAGAAAGATTTAAGGAGGAACAAGAGAAAAAGAAAATAATAGGTAGAGCCAAAATCATTGCTTCTTTTGATGTCAAGGGAGAAAAAATTGCAGGATGTAAAATCACTGATGGTTATATTGAGGTGGGTGCTCCTGTGCAAATTCTACGCCAAGGAAAGCCGATTGGTCATGCAAAAGTTGTTTCTATCAAGCGTCTCCGGAAAGAACTAGCAAAAGCAGGAAGCGGCACAGAATGTGGAGTAGCTTTACAACCACAACTTGACTTTGAATTAAACGATATTATAGAATTTGTCACGTCGTAATCTGCCCCTTGATTAAAATAATTCCGATGAAGGATCTTCCAAATCTAGAAAAATTTAAAGATATTTTAAGTTCCAGCGGAGAGATTCTGGTTGCTACTGGTGGTAACTCCAATTTTGATATATTGGCCTCTTCTCTCGCTTTTTACCTATCCTTATCCAGAATGGGCAAAAAAGTGACAATTGTGTCCCCCAAAGAACCAGTTGTGGAAGAGGCGAGTTTGGTTGGAATAGATAAAGTTTCTTCTTCTCTGGGAGGTAAGAAGCTTGTGATTTCAGTTAAAGACGCCTTGGGAAGTGTTGAAAAGGTTACTCATTATCTTGAGGGAGATAAACTGAATATTGTTGTTCACCCATTAGCTGAGGGTGGGCCATTTAGCCAAGATAAGATCGAGTTTTCTTATGGCGAACCACAGTTTGACTTGATAATCCTGTTTGAAGTACCGGACTTGGCTTTATTGGAAAAATTATATACTCAAGAAAAAGATATGTATTCAGAAGTTAGAAAGGTGTTTATTGGGAAAACGCATTCTGCTGATAATGCAGAATTGGCGATAATTGAACCTTCGCTTTCGGTTTCCGAAATAACGTCTTTGCTGATTGCTAAATTAAAAATGCCGATTGATAGAGACATTGGTGGCAATCTTTTTTATGGGATACGATCAGCAACTAACGGTTTTGAAATACCGCCGGCAACGGCTGAGACTTTTGAGTTGGCTTCATTTTGTCTGAAAGCAGGTGGGTCTCCCCAGTTAGATTTGGAAAGATCTTCGGTTGCTCCAAAGATTCAAATACCACCCCCGATCCCCACTGAGCCACAAATTGTGGAAGATAAGAAGGGAGAGGAGCCGGAAACAGTGGAACCAGAGCCAGATTGGTTTGCTCCAAAAATCTACAAAAGCTCAAAAGATCTTTCTTGAGAAAAATTATTGCTATTGATATAATTGAATTGTTACCGCAGGCAAAAAATGGATACCCTGACAGTTTTTGACAAGAAGAAAATAATTGAACAATTTAAAACTCATCCTGGCGATACTGGTTCTCCTGAGGTCCAAGTTGCTATACTGTCAGAAAGGATAAAGCATCTAGCCGCGCACTTAAAAAAACACCCTCAGGATAACCATTCAAGAAGAGGGCTTTTGTCTATGATTAATAAGAGAAGAAGGTTGCTTGTCTATTTGATGAAGAAGGAAGTAGATAGGTATCGTTCGATAATTGGGAGACTTGGGTTGTCAAAATAACCTTTTCCCCATGATAAAATTTTTTTGCTACTTTCTTTACCCTTCAGAAAGGAATTGAATGAAGAAACCCGCAAGGTGTGAAATTGAGATTGGAGGAAGGACGCTTAGTCTTGAAGTTGGTTCTTTGGCTCCAAGAGCCAAGTCGGCCGTTTTAGCTCGGTACGGTGATACTATTGTTTTGGCTACTATCTGTTCAGGGCAAGTCAACGAAGAAATTGACTTTCTGCCTCTAACGGTAGATTTTGAGGAAAGACTTTATGCTGGTGGAAGAATTTCTACATCTCGCTTCATCAAAAGGGAGGGTAGACCATCAGAAGAAGCGATTTTATCGGCAAGACTAATTGACAGATCCATTAGACCGCTTTTTCCAAAAGATTATACAAATGAGATCCAGGTTATCATAACCGTCTTTTCAGTGGATCAAGAAAATGACCCGGCAGTTTTGTCCGTAATTGCCACCTCGGCTGCTCTCTCTCTTTCACCAATTCCCTGGAATGGTCCGATCAGCGCCGTTAGAGTAGGATGCAGGAATGGTAATTTTATTTTAAACCCAAAGGAATCGGAGCTTGAGTTTTCTGACCTAAATCTTGTCTTGACTGCTACTCATGACAAGATACTCATGCTTGAGGGCGAGGGCAGTCAATTATCAGAAGAAAAGATTTTGGAAGGTGTCAGCTTTGCTCAAAACGATTTGAGAAAAATTATCGATCTAATTGAAAACATTGTAAAAAAGGAAGGCGAGAGAAAGGAAAAAGTTGAAGTCTCTCTGATAGATGAGAAAAAAGCAAAAAAGATCAGAGAATTCATTGTAGAGAATTACTTTAATAAACTCCCTTCCAATGCCGATTCTTCCGAAGAAAGTTTAACTGTCGAATTCAAAGAGAGATTGGAGAGGGAATTTGGCGAAGAATTTACAAAAAAAGAGTTAAGTAGAATTTTAGAAGAAGAGACAAGAAACTTTGTAAGAGGGAAGATTTTGAGTGGGCAAAGGCTTGATGGGAGAGGGATGGATGAGATAAGGCCCATCGACATTGAAGTGGCCATCTTCCCCCGCACCCACGGTTCAGCTCTTTTCAAAAGAGGAGAAACACAAATCATCTCCATAGTGACCTTAGGCTCTCCCGCTTTAGAACAACTTATTGAAGGGATGACTGGCGAGGAAACAAAAAGATATATGCATCATTACAACTTTCCACCATTTTCCACTGGTGAAGTCAAAAGAGTTGGGTCGCCAGGCAGAAGAGAAATTGGTCATGGTGTGCTTGCTGAGAGGGCACTACTTCCCGTTATTCCCCCTGAGGATAAATTTCCTTACACAATAAGAGTAGTTTCTGAAGTTTTATCTTCGGCCGGTTCGACCTCAATGGGTGCAGTTTGTGGTTCAACTCTCGCCTTAATGGACGCTGGCGTTCCAATTTCCAACCCCGTTGCTGGTGTAGCGATGGGTCTTATATCTCAAGACAGCAAAAAAGTTATTCTGACAGATATCGCTTACTCCGAGGACTCATTTGGTGACATGGATTTTAAAATAGCCGGGACGGATAAAGGAATTACTGCCTTACAGATGGATCTCAAAGTCGAAGGAGTCGACCCAAGCATTCTAGAAGAAGCCCTTAGAAAGGCACGAGAGGCAAGGGTTAAGATCGTAGAGAAGATGCGAAGTGTAATAGCAGCACCAAAGACTATCCTTTCCCCTTATGCACCAAAAGTAGAAGTTGTCCGTGTCGATCCGGCCAAGATTGGCGAGGTAATTGGATCAGGCGGTCGGATAATCAGGAAGATAATGGAAAAGACAGGCACCGCTATTAATGTAGAAGATGATGGAACAATTAGTATCACAGCTAAGGATCCTGAGTCTTGCCAAATGGCCGCAAAATGGATTGATGGTTTGACCAGGGAAATAAAACCAGGAGAAATTTTTGAGGGGACAGTTAAAAGAATCTTGCCTTTCGGAGCGATGGTTGAGATTTTGCCGGGGAAAGAGGGGTTAGTTCACATTTCCCAACTTGCTCCTTTTAGAGTATCAAGTGTTGAGGATGTAGTGAGGTTAGGCCAAAATGTCAAAGTTAGAGTTTCAGAAACCGACGCTCAAGGAAGACTTAATCTATCAATGAGGCTTACAGAATCATCTCCTCCCAAAATTTCCCCAAGGTCGTTTCGTGACCGAAGACAAGGAAGAAGACTCTAGAACCAGAGTGGGCCGAAAAGAACTTTGCCAACATTTGAATTTAGTGGTAAGTTAAATTTAGGATGCCCTCATTTTCCGATGAGATAATAAGTCTTGAAGACAAGGTAAAGAAAGCAAAACTTCCGGAAGAGATTGAAGAAAAGACCAGTGGGTTATTAGACAGACTTTCCCTTCTTTCAGAGCTCGGCGGTTATTCACAAGAGTATGAAAGTGTTGCCCGTTACATCGATTGGGTAGTCAGTCTCCCCTGGAAAGAAAGGACTCAAGATCTTTTAGATATCTCCCAAGCGGCCAAGGTTCTAGATAAAAATCATTATGGGTTACCTCAAATTAAAGAAAGGATACTTGAGTATCTGGCCGTTCTCATTTTGAAAAAGAAAGAAGAAGAGACAATTCGTGCCCCAATACTTTGCCTTGTCGGTCTGGTAGGCACTGGTAAGACCACCCTTGCTTATTCAATAGCTGAAGCTTTGGGCAGGAGATTTATTCGCCTTCCTTTTGGTGGAATGGGAGGGGCTTTTCAACTCCGTGGGCAATCAAGGGTGATGCCGGATGCTGAGCCTGGCCAGACGATCAAGGCACTAAGGAGGGCAAAAGCAAAGAATCCTGTTTTACTTCTTGATGAGATTGATAGGGTGGCAGAAGAAACAAGATCAGACATCATGGGGGTGTTGGTTGAGCTTCTCGATCCCGAACAAAACAGTTTGTTTGTTGACCACTATATAGATTATCCATTTGATCTTTCAGAGGTTCTTTTTGTGACGACAGCCAATAATACTTCAACTATAGCAACTGCTGTTTTGGATCGTCTAGAAATTATTCAAATGCCATCTTACACTGACGAAGAAAAAATCGTAATTGGCAAAGAATATATCTTACCCAAAGCTATTAAAGACGCTGGTTTGAGCAAAGATTTATTACAGATTGATCCTGATGTCTGGCATAAGATTGTAAGACCCTTAGGTTATGACGCTGGTATGAGATCACTAGAGAGGACAATTGAAGGAGTTTTGCGCAAGATTGCCAAAAAAACAGTGGAGGAAGGGCCTAAAAAAAATCATTTAACTTCCCAAAACATTAAAGAATACCTTCCCAGCTGGTGAGAACAAATTAAAGGCAGTGGTTTGAAGAATTTTCCTTACAAACTAACTTCTTTAGTTCGTGGACGAATCTTTGCAATTGGTGGTAGAATAATTTTGCCTTTGTCTCAGATTGACGTGGCTTTAAATTTTTTTAAAGTCTGAAGGATGAGGAGATATTATTCTCGTTACCGATCGCCATTCAGGTTAAAAATCAAGAAAAAAACAGCCATTACCCTCTCTGGAACATTTCTTCTTGGGTTATCTTTGCTTTCCCTAATTTCGTTTGTGCTTTCAGCTCCTCTACTTTCGGTTTTTAAAAGGGCATCTTTGGCATTCTTCGGTTGGTCTTCAATCCTTTTCCTCTTCTTTCTTTTTCTCACCGCCCTACTTCTTTTGGGAGTGAGGACAAGTTTTTTCTCATTTAATACAATCTTGGGAGCTTTTTTGGCGTTAAGTGCTATCTTAGGCATTTCCCATTTTTTCTCAGCTACCCAGGCCGGACTTTTAGGGTCCTGGGTTTGGCAATCAATTGCTTATCTTTTAACTCCCGTTGGCGCATTTCTGATTTTGCTCATTGTTTTTTTAACTGGAGTAATTATCCTTACCAACACCTCATTAGATTGGTTGATTTCTTTATTTTTGGAAGTATTCAAAAAAGTTCAAAATTTTGTTGAGCGCCTCCTGATCAAAAAAGAAAAAATACTAAAGATCAATGGGCAGAAGTTAAAAACTTTTCCGATTATCAAAGAAAATACCATTGGTCAAAAGCAAGTCGTGCAAGTTGCCAAAGACGTTCAACCATCTACTACCAACCTACCTATTTCAAGTCAAATTTGGCGCTATCCTCCACTTTCTTTACTTTCTGACGCTACTGGAGTTAAGGCCGATCGAGGTGACCTTAAAGCCACTGCCCAGACGATTGAGAAAACGTTGGCTGGTTTTGGTATCTCCGGAAAAGTAGTTGAGGTCAATTTAGGACCGGCTATCACCCAATATGCCATCTCTATTCCATTGGGGACAAAAATTTCTAAAATCACCACCCTCTCCAACGATTTGGCCCTAGCCTTGGCCACGCCAACCGGCACTGTACGAATTGAAGCACCTATTCCTGGGAAGTCTTTGATTGGTATTGAGATACCCAATAGAAGCCTGGAGATTGTTGGTCTTAAGAGTATCTTGGCTTCTGATCTGATGCAGTCTCAAAAATCAAAACTAGCCGTTGCACTTGGTCAAAATGTGGCAGGAGAACCAGTGGTTGCCGATATTGACAAAATGCCCCACGTTTTGATTGCTGGGACAACCGGTTCCGGTAAATCTGTTCTCTTGAATTCATTCCTTGCTTCAATTCTTTTTCGTGCCGCACCTTTTGAGGTTAAGCTTATTATGGTTGATCCGAAAAGAGTGGAACTCTCAACATTTAATGGTATTCCTCACCTTCTATCTCCAGTTATTGTCGATTTGGAGAAAATCCTTTCCTCCTTAAAATGGGCGATGGCAGAGATGGAAAGACGTTACAAACTTTTTGCCCAAGCTCAAGTTAGAAATATTCAGGGGTACAATGAGGCGGTTGGTTTTCAGGCCTTACCCTACATCTTGATTGTCGTAGATGAGTTGAATGATCTTATGAATTTTGCTCCCGTGGAAGTTGAAGATGCTATCTGTCGAATTGCCCAAATGGCAAGGGCAACCGGCATCCATCTTGTGGTAGCAACCCAGCGGCCCTCGGTTGATGTGATAACAGGGCTTATCAAAGCAAACATCCCTTGTAGAGTTGCTTTTAATGTTTCTTCCATGGTTGATTCAAGGGTAATAATTGATCAACCAGGGGCGGAAAAACTCTTAGGCAGAGGAGACATGCTTTATCTACCCCCTGATGCCTCAAAACCCCAAAGGATTCAAGGGGTCTATGTCTCCGAGGAAGAGATGCAAAATCTAATCGGGTTTTTAAAAGAGAGCGGCGTTGCACCTGAGTATGTAACTGAAGTTACAGAGATGCCGTATTCGCCATTGACCGGTCACGGAGTGAGGGGCGGTGAAGATGAACTTTTTGAAGAGGCAGTGCGAACAGTTTGTCAATATGACCGCGCTTCTTCTTCTCTTTTACAAAGGAGATTAAGGATCGGTTATGCCCGAGCGGCCAGACTGCTTGATCAATTGGAGGCTGTAGGGATTGTAGGACAAGGAGAGGGGGCCAAACCAAGAGATGTTCTTGTAAGAAATGCGGAAGAGTTTCTGTCCTCAAGGTCTTCAGAAAGAGGAGAACATTAAACTTCCTCTCCCAAAAATAGTATGCAGAAGGTTGGTCAGATCTTAAAAGAAGCTCGTCTTGCAAAAAATCTTAGCTTGGAGGAAGTTGAAAAGGTAACCAAAATACGCCCAAAGATTCTTCTTGCTCTAGAAAAAGGAGACTGGAATAATCTGCCACCCGAACCTTATGTTTTAGGATTGGTTAAAAATTATGGTGAATTTTTAAACCTCTCTACCTCTTGGCTTTTGGCACTTTTGCGAAGAGAATTTAAAACCTCTCATCCCCAATTTCAAGCATTTACAAAGGAGGGGAGGCATCTTTGGTTTAGGGCACCTAATCTTATTTTGTTTTGGGGGATGGCCCTTTTTGCCCTTTTTAGCATCTTCTATCTGTTCATTCAGTATATTATGTTTATTGGTGTTCCAAGTCTGGAAGTTTTTTCCCCCAAGGAGGGGATTGAGATTACTCTTCCAGTTGTCGATGTTTCCGGTAGAGCAGATCCTGATTCTCAACTTTTTATTAACGGGCAGAAAGTTGATCTTGCCAAAGATGGCAGTTTTTCTTCCCAAGTTAAGATCTCATCCTCGCTCACTACCCTTGAAATCGTGGCTAAAGGTAAGCTAGGAAGAGAGAAAAAGATTGTCAGGACCGTGCGTTCGGCCCTTTAGTTTTCCTTGACAATGGAATAAGACTCAAACTAAAATGAGAAAAATTTAAAATTTTAAAGCAACTTTTTTGATGTTTTTTGACCTGACCCAAGCACTTTTAGTTTTAGTTATAATTGTCTTGACCTCATTTTTAGTCATCGTCGGTATCCAAGTTTACTTTATTCTTAAAGATGTAAGAGTTACCCTAGATAGACTAAATAAAGTACTTGATAATGCAGGTGTTATAACCGACAAGATTCGTGAGCCTTTTAACTCCTCTTCCAGTATCAATTTGGGTTTAAGAGTTTTCCTCTCCTTTTTAAATCTCTTGAGGGGAAAGGAAAAAAAGGATGAGTGAGGAGCGGGGTTCTTCCTTTTTTTGGTTTTTGGTAGGTATTATCCTCGGCGGTGGTCTCGTTTTCTTCTTAGCGACGAAGGAAGGGAAAAGGATACTGGCGAAACTTAATTTGGATAGTCAAGAGATAGAAAAAATCAAGAAATTCTTAGAAAATGTTGTTGAAGAAGAGCAAGCTGAGGTTGCGACTTTAAACGGAAAGACAGTTGATCAAGAACCTAACGTCGGAGAGACAAGAGAGTTGGAAGAGCAGGGACGTTTATTTGGTCACCGTTTCTTTAAGAAAAAGAAAACTCCATAAAGAATCAATTGCGTTGCCCCTGACTTTGCTTTAAAATTAGCCCTAGAATTGTAGTATGACAGCAAAAGATTTACGAGAAAAGTTTTTGACTTTTTTTGCTCGGTTGGGGCACAAAGTTATTCCTTCCACCTCTCTTGTTCCTAAAGAAGAGGTGGAGCTTGCAGGGACAAGGCCGGTTCTTTTTACAACGGCTGGGATGCATCCTTTAATTCCCTATCTCTTAGGCAAAAAACACCCTTTGGGTGAAAGATTGGCTAGTGTTCAGAAGTCATTAAGAACTGATGATATCGATGAGGTGGGAGATGCTTGGCATAATACATTTTTTGAGATGTTGGGAAATTGGTCTTTGGGGAGTTATTGGAAAGAAGAAGCAATAACTTGGAGTTTTGAATTTTTGACCAAAGAATTACAAATTAAAAAAGATAGGCTGTGGGTGACCATCTTTGAGGGCGACAAAGATGCCCCGCCAGATGAAGAATCGCAAGAGATATGGCAAAAACTCGGAATTCCAAAAGATCGAATCGTACCTTTGACCAAAAAAGATAATTGGTGGGGGCCGGTTGGTGAAACAGGTCCTTGTGGTCCAGACACGGAAATGTTTGTGGAGATGGTCGATAAACCTCATGGACCCAGCTGTCGACCAGGTGATAACTGTGGCCGATTTGCCGAAGTTTGGAACGATGTTTTTATGGAATACGGAAAGCTTGAAGATGGAAGTTTTGTTCCACTTAAACAAAAGAATGTTGATACGGGAATGGGACTGGAGAGAACTTTAGCGGTTTTGCAAAAAAAGGACAATGTTTTTGAAACTGATGTTTTTTGGCCCCTCATCAAGATACTTCAAGACAAAATCTTAAAAAAATACCCATACGGTAAAGAAGCAAAAATTGATCGGTCTTTTAGAATTATGGCTGATCATATAAGAGCCGCTGTTTTTGTCATTGGTGATGGAGTTGAACCGTCGAATAAGGATCGCGGTTATATTTTAAGAAGACTTCTTAGACGCGCCATCTTGCAAAAGATTCTCTGGGGAGAAAAAGAGGCTCCAACTAGTCTTTTGGCCCCTGTGGTTGTTGAAACTTTTAAAGATCAGTATCCAGAGCTGATGGCTAACCAAAAAAGAATTCAAAAAGTGATTGAAGATGAAGAAAAGAAGACAGAAAAGGCAATTCATGCCGGTGTCAAAGAATTTAGGGAAATAATAGGCCATAAGAGAGCATCGTTTCAGCCACTCTCTGGTCAACAAGTTTTTGATTTGTATCAAAGTTATGGTCTACCAATCGAATTGACAAAAGAATTGGCCAAAGAATTAGGTAGGGCAATTGATGAAAGAAATGCATTGAAACTTCTGGCAAAACACAAGGAACTCTCAAGGATTGGTGCTCAAGAAAAATTTAGCGGTGGGCTAGCAGATAAAAGCAAGAAGACGATTAAAGGCCATACTGCTACTCATCTCTTGCATCAGGCATTACATGAGGTGTTGGGGAGTCATGTTTATCAGACCGGTTCAAATATTACGGCCGAGAGAATCAGATTTGATTTCTCACATGAAGGAAAACTGACAGGGGAGCAGATTAGAAAGATAGAGAAGATTGTGAACCAACGGATCGGAGAAAATTTACCGGTTAAGTCAGAAGTTTTGCCTCTGGGGAAAGCCCGTCAGATTGGGGCGGTTGGCCTGTTTGGTGAAAAATATGGGGAAAAAGTTTCAGTCTATTTCATTGGTGATTACTCAAAAGAATTTTGCGGTGGTCCTCATGTTCACTCGACGGGCGAGTTGGGAAAGTTTAAAATATTAAAAGAGGAGTCGGCTGGATCGGGTCTGAGAAGAATTTATGCCCAAGTTGGCTAGATCCAGTCAAAATTGAAGATCGACAGATCGGTTTACCAGCAAAGCCCAAATTCTCCAATCACTCAGTTACCGTATTGGGAGGAGAGTCTTCCCTTGCCAGAGTTTCCTCCTAGTCCCGATTTGGTTGTCAAACCCTCGCAGGTTGCTCCAGTAAGAGTAAAGGAAAAACAAAAAAAAGAAAAACAAAAAGTTGTAGTCAAGTTACCAACGGTTTCACTCCCCATTATGCGTCCCGCTCCTGCACATATTTACTATCCGATCAAATTACTTCTTGTTGCCATTCTAGTCCTTCCTTCCTTCTTCGTAGGTTCTTTTTTGTTGGCAAGATTTTTATTGGAGAAAGGGGAAAAAGGAGTCGCCCCGGTTCCTACTTTGGCACCATCTTCACCTCCTTTCCACGAAGTACCAATATTGTTACCATGGAGAATTTCCAGCGCTATTATTCCTCTTCCACCTTCTACTACACCGGCTGATCTTACCAAGAATTGGGATTCTTATATCAATCCCACCTTTAGATTTTCTTTCAAGTATCCAAAAGAGTGGTTTTTGACCGAGTTTGGCGATTCTGGCTCCTCCATCGTAAAGCTCTCATATCCAGTCCGGTCGAATCAGATCGATTCCTTCGCCGCTGGTGAGAAGGCTTATGTCTTGGTTTCTTGGGAGGAAAAAAGAGGCGCAACACTCGAAGGTGTTTTGTCAACTAAGTATAATTTTTCTATCATAAAGAAAGAAGAGATTGAAATTTCGGGCAAGAAGGGTTGGCGCCTCTACAATCCTAAAGGCAAAGGAGAAATTATAGCCTTTTTTGAGCAGGGGCAAAAAATTATTTCTATTGAAGCAGGTGTGAAAGACGGAAAGGAGCTCTCTGTTTATCAAGACCTGTTTCTTCTTATCCAAAATACCCTTGTTTTTTCCTAAATGTTTATGAGCTTTCCCGACTTTACAAAATCAATTTTATCCAGAGGAAGAAAAGAAGACAAACCTATTATTGTTTTGACCATTGAGGAAGATTTTGCCCAATCTTGCGTTTTTAAAGTTGCAGGGGAGAAGGTAGAAATTTTGGCCTTTGAGCAAGTCTCCTACCAAAAAGAAGAAATCCTATCCGCACTCACTTCTTTACTGCAAAAATTGATTGAGAAAGATAAAAACTGGCATTCATTGGACATTGTTTTTGGTCTTCCGTTTGACTGGATCGAGGAGGGGAAAATAAAAGCACCATACGAGGATTTGTTAAGTCGTATTGCTTCTAGTCTGGCTTTGAATTCTCTGGCTTTTGTCTCAATTCCTAAGGCTCTCGCCTTTCTTATCGCTCAGGAAGAAAAAACCAAATTTACCGGCTTTTTGATTGGTTTTGGAGAAAAAAGTTTTATTTTGAATTTGCTAAAAAATGGCGAAGTTGAGAAAGTAGAAAGGATTCTACTGCCAGAGGAAGATTATGGTAGAAAAATCCAAGCAAGCATTTTCAGTTTTGGAGCAGACCTTCCTTCAAGAATTGTCCTTTTTGGTTTTGCCAATTTGGCCAATATTAAAGATGCGCTTTCCAATCTTTCTTGGCAGCCCTTGGAAGGTGGGTCAATTCCTTTTTTACACCCGCCCAGGGTGGAGTTGTTGGAACAAGACACCTTACCTCTGGCCGTTGCTTTTGCCGCTGCAGTCGATCTGGGCCTTCTTTCTCTACCCCAAGAATTGTTTGTTGAAGCCATAGAGAAAAAGGAGAAAGACAAGACCAGTGAGAAGGATCAGTTCGGCTTTGTTTATGGCCAGGATGTGTTTGGTGGCCCTAAGCTAACAGGGGAGGCTGCCATTCCTTTGCCAGTAGAGGAGTTTGTTGAGGAGGAGAGGCAAGGAGTAAAAAAGAATTTTTTCCCTCTTTTTTTAATCCAAAACTTTTTTCAATTTCCTTTTCTGATTTGGCAGGCCAAAAAAGGGCGATTATTTCTTATCGCCTTCTTACTGCCAGTCTTTTTATTTGTTCTTCTTTTTGCCTTCTGGTGGATTGTACCTAGTGCTAAGGTGGAACTTTCAGTCTACTCTAAGGTCTTGGATAAAGATGTGCAGGTTGAGGTTGATCCTCTCCTTACCCAAACTAACTTGGAAGAAGGAAAGATTGTCGGTCAGGCAATTGAGGTTAAAGTTAGCGACAGCCAAAAAGGGTTGACCTCTGGTAAGAAAATCGTTGGTGAAAGGGCAAAAGGGGAAGTTACTATTTTTAACAAGACCAGTGCTCCGAGAACTTTTGCGGCCGGCACCGTCATAGTGGGTGGAGACCAACGTTTCACCCTTGGTTCTCAAGTCTCTGTTGCCTCAAGGAGCGCGACGGTTGAAGGAATAACTTATGGCAAAAATAAGGTTGATATAACAGCCCAAGATATTGGTGAGAAAGGAAATCTTGAAGCAGGTCTTGATTTTTCCATTGCAGATTTTGATCAGAGTCTTTATTCAGCCCACAACGATAGTGCCTTTACTGGAGGATCCCAACGCGAGATTAATGTCGTATCCCAAGAAGACAAAACCAGGCTGGCTGATTCTTTGGGTAACTTACTTTTAGCTAAAGCCAAGGAGGAAATTAAATCTAAACTTTCAGCCGGTTGGAAGATTGAAGAAAGTGCAATCACGCCGCTTTTAGTTAGCCAAAAATTTGACAAAGAGACAGGAGAGGAAGCCCAAATTTTAAATTTATCTCAAGAGGTCAAATTTACAACTACCGCATTTAAGGAGGAGGATCTAAGAACAGTTTTGGAAAAACGGATTGCCGAAAGCACTCCTCAAGGTTATGAAATACAAGTGGGTGCTTCGGAGACAAAAACGGAGGTTGCCAAGATTTTTCCCCAAGGCATTCTCGTTTTAGAGATAAAAATTAAGGCAAATATTATCCCCAAGTTTGATACGAAGGGGATAGCAAGAAATCTTGTTGGTAAAAGACCAGATGCCGCTAAAAATTACCTGCTTTCTTTACCTGAAGTTTTTTCTGCTAATGTTTTTGTTCAGCCACCCCTACCAGTGTTTGCAAAAACAATGCCCCATTTAACATCACGGATCAAGATAGAAACCTCCTCGCAACCGGGGCCTTGAATGGAGAGTTATTTTGAGATATATTTTGCAAGTACTTGAAAGATGAATAAAAAGTTTTTCAAAGCTTGGGTTTTTCTTTCATTGGGTCTTTTTATCTTAGCTTACACACTGTATCCTATGTTTTTATGGTACTTTGTCTATTTCCCCAAAATAGCAAACAATAATATTCTCTCCCCCCTTTCACAATTGCCTCAAACTCAATCTAGAGACCGTGGGCCAGACGATTCACAAGAGAGCCAATTTTTTGTGCTGAAAGGAGATAGCGGTACAGATAAATTTTATCTTTCTATACCAAAATTAAGAATCAAGGATGCCGAAGTAAAGGTAAAAAGCAAAGACTTCCTCTCCAGCCTAGCCCAATATCCGGGAAGCGCCTTACCAGGAGAGAGAGGAAATGTCTTTATTAGTGGCCACTCGGTTTTGCCCCAGTTTTACAATCCCAAAAATTACTTCACCATTTTCTCTACTTTATATGAACTGGAACAGGGGGACAGAATTTATCTTTCATACCTTGGGCGAGAATATGTTTATCAGGTAGAAAGCCTAAAAGTTGTTGATCCCCATTCCTCTTGGGTAATTTCACCACCTGACCCTTTCGGCAAATATCTGACTCTTTTTACCTGCACGCCCCCAGGGCTTACAAGCGACCGGTTGGTTGTTTTGACCAGGATCTTAGGTGAGGAAGAGATAAGTTAAAATGGCGGTTTTAGGAGTCGACTTCGGTCAACGCCGTATTGGTCTGGCTCTTTCTGAAGGATTTTTGGCCAGGCCCTATGATGTCTTGCAAAATGATCAAAATTTCTTTAGCCGATTAAAAGCCATCTGCGTAAGAGAAGCGATAGAAAAAATTGTACTCGGTCTACCAGAAGGGGAAAATCAAGCTAAGGTAAAAAAGTTTGCCAAAGAAGTTAAGAATAAAGTCGATCTCCCTATCTTTTTTGTCTCTGAAGTGATGTCTTCAAAGGAAGCCCAAAAAAGACTCATTCAATCTGGAAGATCTAGGAAGTATCGCCGGAGTGTGATTGATGCCGCATCAGCCGCAGTAATTTTGGAATCTTATCTTAACCAAAACCAACCAGCAAAAAATGAGATCTAAAATAGGTTTTTTCCTCCTTCTTGTTTTTATCTTTTTTGTGGTCTTGTTCTTGTGGTATCAGAGGCAGCTTTTACCAGTATCTGAAAAAGATCAAACTAAAGATGTTGTCATTGCTGAAGGACAGTCTCTTTCTGAGATTGCCGCCAATTTGAAAAGTGAGGGATTAATTAGATCACCTTTGACTTTCAAAATTATGGTGTTAAGATTAGGACTGGGCAAAAAAATCCAGGCTGGTTACTTTCGACTTTCTCCGAAGTTCTCATCTTATCAGATTGCTTCAACCTTAACTCGTGGTTCTTCCGATGTCTGGGTGACTTTTCCTGAGGGGCAAAGAGTGGAGGAAATTGCTCAAAAGCTCCAAATTGTATTAGGCATCCCAGAAAATGAATTTCTCAAATTTGCTAAAGAGGGTTACATGTTTCCCGATACTTACCTTATTCCTAAAAAGGCAAAAGGACAAGAAGTTGCCCAGATGATGTTTGGAAACTTTCAGCGCCGTTTCGATAATTCTTTGCGCCAAGATGCTCAAAAAAGAGGCTTAACTTTAGAGGAAGTTGTCATTTTTGCCTCTTTGGTCGAGAGGGAAACAAAATTTGAGGAAGATAGACCAAAAGTGGCGGGTATCTTAATCAAACGGCATCGTTCTTCTTTACCTTTGGAGGTTGATGCCACAGTTCAATATGCTTTAGGTTATCAAAAAGAAGAAAAAAGTTGGTGGAAAAAGACTTTAACTTCTACCGATCTTGCAGTTGATTCTCCCTACAACACCAGGGAAAATAGTGGTTTGCCTCCAACTCCAATTGCTAATCCCGGCCTCTCTTCCATTAAAGCCGCCGTCTATTTTCAAGAAACTCCCTATACTTATTACCTATCAGACAAAGAAGGGAAGATTCACTATGCGAGGACTCTTGAGGAACATATTGAAAACATCAAGAATTTTTCTATCTACTAAAAGTCCTTGACAGGTTGGGGGAATAGATATAAAATTAAAAGACGTACAAAGAAGTACGTTGTTTTTTGGTGCATTAAAGTTAAAAGGCTTGTAGGGCCCATTTTTTATATCGGCAATTATTTTTCTTTTTTCCTGCCTCTTTTTTACGTCTGAAAAGCCTTAAGGTTTGTAAGCACCTTCTATTCCAGTGGCGAAAAAAGCATTTCAGTTGCAAAACGAAAAAGAATTACTTTTTTGGGGTCAAGAAAAATTCGGCTTTCTCCCAATTGATCTCATTGAAGTTCAACGTGAGTCATATCGTTGGTTTTGCCAAGAAGGTATAGCCCAAGTCTTGTCTGAGGTCTCACCAATTGAGGATTTTACGGGTAAAAATTTTTCCCTTGAATTTGAATCACATATTATAGGCAATCCCAAATACACTCCTGCTGAAGCTCTGGACAAGGGTGTAAATTACGATGCTCCCCTCAAGGTTAGGACAAGACTTACCAACAAGCAGATGGGGAAAAGCATTGAGCAAGAGGTATTTTTATGTGATCTGCCTTTAATGCTGGACAAGGGCAGTTTTATTATCAATGGGATTGAAAGAGTGGTCGTTAATCAGCTTGTTCGATCACCAGGCACTTATTTTGCTGGAGAAATAGAACCGGCAACAGGGCGGATGCTTTTTTCTGGAGAGATTCGTCCCTTGCGTGGTTCTTGGCTGGAATTTAATGTTGGTCGCAACAATGTAATTTCGGTAAAAGTTGATCGCCGTAGAAAATTTCCTGCAACTTTATTCTTGCGTGCTTTTGGGTTATCGTCTGATGAAGAGATATTAGGGGTTTTTGAACCATTCGACAATCATCCTGAGCATCGCTATATTGCGGCCACTTTAGAAAAAGACCCAACCAAATCTCAAGATGAAGCTCTCTTGGAAATTTACCGGCGGATGAGACCAGGAGACCCGGCGGTATTGGAAAATGCCAAAAGTCTTTTCAACAATATGTTTTTTAATCCCAGGAGGTATTCACTTGGTGAGGTTGGTCGTTACAAGATAGAGAAGAAGTTAAGGGAGATAAAGCCTATTTTAGAGCAAAAAGGAATAAGGACCGATCAATCTAGCCCGGTTTTGGAGCCCTCAGATTTCGTAGGTGCACTGGTCTATCTAATATGCTTGTCAAACGGTAAAGGAGAAGTTGATGATATCGATCATCTGGGTAACAGAAGGCTAAGAAGAGTGGGAGAGCTCGTTCAACAGAATGCTTTCCGGGTTGGCATGCTGCGACTTGAAAGAGTGATAAGAGAGAGAATGACCCTCACTCCTTCTGATTCTCTGTCTGCTCCCGCCACTCTGATTAATGCCCGCCCTGTTATTTCTGCCGTGAATGAGTTTTTCAGATCAAGTCAACTTTCAACCATTCTTGATCAAACCAATCCCTTATCGGAGTTAGACAACCTGAGGCGTTTATCGGTGATGGGAACAGGGGGAATAACAAGAGAAAGAGCCTCCTTTTCAATAAGGGACATTAACCACTCCCAATATTCAAGAATTTGTCCAATCAGATCACCTGAAGGTCCCAACATCGGCCTTGTTACCTATATGGCCCTTTTTGCCAAAGTTAATAAGTATGGTTTTTTGGAGGCTCCTTACAGAAAAGTTATCAATGCCAATGGGAGACCAAAAGTCACCGACGAGATTGTCTACCTTGCCGCTGACGATGAGGAGGAGTTTTATATCAGTCATGCCGATTTGGCTCTTGATAAGAATGGTTTTATTCTTGACCAGCGAGTCCCAGTAAGATACAAAGGAGAGTTTTTGACAGCGCCGTCAACACTTGTTCAACTCATCGACCTTGTCCCGAGACAAGTAGTGGGAACCTCTGCCTCTCTAATTCCCTTTTTAGCTCACGATGAAGCAAATAGAGCTTTGATGGGCACCCACATGCAATGTCAGGCTGTACCACTGGTTAAACCTGCCTTGCCTTTGGTTGGGACAGGAATGGAAAAAATTGCAGCAGATAACATGGGAAGAATTGTAAGAGCAAGGGAGGATGGTCAGGTAATTTATGCCGATGCCCATAAAGTAATTGTCAAATATAAGAAAAATGGTAAATCAGAGGAGGAGACATATCCAGTCTTTAAATTTAGGCGTTCTCCCCAATCTACTTGTTATTCTCAAAGACCGAGAGTGAAGATTGGTGAGAAGGTGAAGAAGGGGCAACCGATTATCGACGGGCCAGCCACCTCTGATGGCGAACTTGCCCTTGGCCAAAACTTACTAATTGCCTACATGAGTTTTGAGGGTTTGGGTTATGAGGATGCAATTGTAATTTCCGACAGGATGGTTAAGGAAGATCTTTTGACCTCGGTTCACGTCGAGGAACATGAAGTTTCGGTGGTTGATACCAAACTTGGACCGGAAGAAACAACCAGAGATATTCCCAATGTAGCAGAAGAGGACTTGGCTAATTTGGATGAAAACGGCATTGTTATTGTTGGTGCTGAGGTTGGTCCCGATGATATCTTGGTTGGCAAAATTGCCCCCAAGGGTGAGACAGAGTTGACAGCTGAAGAAAGACTTTTGCGGGCGATTTTTGGCGAGAAAGCAAGAGAAGTGCGGGACACATCACTTAGAATACCCCATGGTGAAAAAGGAACTGTAATAGATGTAAGAGTTCTCTCCAGAGAAGCAGGTGATGAGCTTGAGCCAGGGACATTAAAGAAGATAATTGTTAGAGTGGCCCAACTACGTAAGGTTGTTATCGGAGACAAACTTGCCGGTCGCCATGGTAACAAAGGAGTGATTTCTAAGATTGTTCCTTCCTACGACATGCCTTATCTTGAGGACGGCACCCCGATCGATATTATTATCTCTCCACTTTCTGTCTTATCGCGGATGAACCTAGGTCAGCTTCTTGAGACGCATCTGGGCTGGGCGGCAGAAAAACAAGGATTTAGAGTGGCTGTTCCTGTTTTTGAAAGAGTTCCTGAAGAGAGGATTGTGGCAGAATTGAAAAAAGCTGGTCTTCCTGCCGACGGTAAGGTGACTCTTTATGATGGCAAGACCGGTCTTCCTTTTGACAATCCGATTGTGGTCGGGCGCGCTTATATTATGAAACTCATTCATATGGTAGAGGATAAGGCCCATGCCCGTTCCACTGGTCCTTACTCACTTATTACTCAGCAACCATTAGGTGGTAAGGCGCAGATGGGAGGTCAAAGGCTAGGTGAAATGGAAGTCTGGGCCCTTGAGGCTTATGGGGCAGCCTATACTTTGCAGGAGATGCTTACAATTAAATCCGACGATGTGGTAGGAAGAGCTAAAGCTTTTGAATCAATCATTAAGGGTACGGATATTCCCCAAGCCCTAATCCCTGAATCATTTAAAGTTTTAGTTAAGGAATTGAATGCTCTTGGACTCAAAGTGGAAATGCTCGGTGCAAGGACAAGAGAGGAAATGGTAAAGATTAGGCCGGAAGAAGAGGAAAAAATCGAAAGAGAAGCAAAGGAACTTGCTCAAGAAGCTGGAGCAGAAGTAGTTGCTTTACAGGGCGAATTAACTAAAGAGACAGGACCAATGGAGGTTGAAGAACCAAAAGGAAAATTATAATGAGCGAGATAGTTGATTTCGATGCTTTAAAACTAACAATTGCCTCGCAAGAGGATATTTTGTCTTGGTCTCATGGTGAGGTTTTAAAACCAGAAACAATCAATTACAGAACTTTAAAACCAGAAAAAGATGGACTTTTTTGTGAGAAGATTTTTGGTCCAACCAAAGATTGGGAATGTTACTGCGGTAAATATAAGCGGATAAGATTCCGCGGTGTCATCTGTGATAAATGCGGAGTAGAAGTAACTCAATCTAAGGTTAGACGTGAGAGGATGGGCCATATCAGTCTGGCTGCTCCAGTAGCTCACGCTTGGTTTGTCAGAGGTTCACCCTCAAAGCTTGGTTTGCTATTGGACATTTCTCCCCGAAATCTTGATGCTGTGATTTATTTTGCTTCTTATCTTGTTATTTCCTGCGATGAGGACAAAAGAAAAGAGATACAAAAAGAGCTTGGCCTAGAGCTTGGTAAGAAAAAAGAGGAGCTTTTAAAAAAGACAAATGAACAAATTCTAAAAATGGAGAAAGAAAAAGAGCAAGAATTGGCCAAAATCAAGAAAAAGGTGTCCTCACAAGAGCAGCAAGAGCTCAAAAAGGAGGAGTTGGAACTTTCTTTTAGACAAAACAGTCAAGCCCTAAAAGTTGCACTTGCAGCTGAAGAGCAAAAATTGAATGAGGTCTATCAGGGAATCTCTGCCTTAGTATCACAAGTATCATATCTTGATGTAATTTCCGAGGAAGAATACTTGAAATTAAGAGAGTACAATGCGGCAAATTTCATTAAAGTAGGGATGGGAGCGGAAGCTTTGGCTGAGGTGCTCAAAAACCTAGATTTAGCCCAACTCTCAGTAACGCTGAGAGAGGAGTCAAACAAATCTTCCGGTGCTCGTTATATTAGAGCTACTAAGAAATTAAAACTAGTTGAAGGTTTGTACAAATCTCAGAGTAATCCATCTTGGATGGTTCTTAAAGTTTTGCCAGTTTTGCCGCCGGATTTGCGACCGATGGTCCAACTTTCGGGGGGTAGGTTCGCTACTTCAGATCTTAACGATCTCTACCGGCGGGTTATCAATAGAAACAACAGGTTAAAAAAACTTGTTGATCTTGGTGCTCCTGAAATTATCTTGAGAAACGAGAAAAGGATGCTACAGGAGGCTGTCGATGCTCTTATTGACTCATCCCAAAGATCGTCCCTTCGAGTTTCTACTTTTTCCTCTCCGCTTCGTTCACTTTCCGATATGCTTAGGGGTAAACAAGGTCGGTTTAGACAAAATCTTTTAGGCAAAAGAGTCGATTATTCCGGTCGATCGGTCATTGTCGTAGGGCCAGAACTTGGACTTAGTCAAACAGGCCTGCCAAAAGAAATAGCTTTGGAGATGTTTAAGCCGTTTGTTCTAAAACAAATTATCGCCAGAGGTCTGGCGCCTAACGTAAAATCGGCCAAACACGTTCTTGAGCGAAGGACTGCCGAAGTCTGGGATATTCTTGAAGAAATATCTCGCAATCATCCAATTCTTTTAAACAGAGCGCCTACACTTCACCGCCTCGGCATTCAAGCCTTTTACCCGGTGCTTATTGAGGGAGATGCTATCCGCATTCACCCTTGTGTTTGTGCTGGTTATAACGCTGATTTTGATGGTGATCAGATGGCGGTTCATGTTCCTCTTTCAGCAAAAGCCAAAGATGAGGCAAAGGAGTTGATGCTTTCAACTAAAAATCTTCTCCGTCCAGCCGATGGGACGCCCATTACCCTTCCTAACAAAGAGATGGCTTTGGGAATTTTTTATTTGACTTCTGTCCCTCCCGGCGAAAAACCCCCGGCAAAGATTTTTGCAAGCTTTGACGAAGCTTTGCTCCGTTATCATTTGGGAAAAATAAAACTTCGCGTACCAATTAAGGTTAAAAAAGACAGAGAGACAATAGAAACAACAGCTGGCAGAATTATTTTCAATAGCCTTTTACCTTCTTATCTGCCTTTTATTAATGAAGAGGCTCGCGCCTCGAACATAAAGACAATTGTTAGTCAAGTCTTAGACCGAGGTGAAGAAGAAGTGACATCAAAACTCATCGATGACCTGAAACTACTTGGTTTTGCCATGGCAGAAGCCTCAGGTCTTTCTGTTTCTGTTTTCGATTGTAAGGTCATCCCTAATAAAGAAGAAATTATAAAGAAGTCGGAAAAGAAAATCGAACAAATAGAGAAAAATTACAGATCGGGATTGATCACTAGGGAGGAACAAAGAAGGCTTTCTAATGAAATATGGGTTCAAACAACAGAAGAGATAGCCGATCTGACCTGGAAGAATTTTGGCGAGGAGAATTCAATAAGGATTATTTCTGACTCTGGAGGTTCCAGAGCAACTGGTGACCAGATAAAGCAATTGGCAGGGATGAGAGGTTTGGTAGCCGATCCTTCGGGGAAAATTGTCCCCCTGCCAACAAAATCCAACTTTCGTGAAGGCCTTTCGGTCTTTGAATACTTTACCTCAACCAGAGGTGCAAGAAAGGGTTTTGCCGACAGGGCTTTAAAAACTGCAGAGTCAGGTTATTTGACAAGGAGGTTGGTTGACGTTGCCCATGACATGATAATACGCATGGAAGATTGTGGCACAGATGACGGGATAGAAACTCAGATTGACGAAAGTCGTCAGACATCATTTTGGCAAAGACTAATTGGTAGGATTGCGGCCAAAAATATCACCAAGCCCAAGAGTGGAAAGATTTTAATCAAAAAAGGAGGAGAGATTAATGAGGGGAATGTTAAGTTGCTACAAGAGGCAAAGGTAGACAAAGTTTTGGTTCGTTCTCCCCTAACTTGTGCAGCAAAATACGGAATTTGTGCCGCCTGTTATGGTAGAGATTTGGCAAACAAAAAACCCGTGCAAGTGGGAACACCGGTTGGTATTATTGCCGCCCAATCAATTGGAGAACCGGGTACTCAACTCACAATGAGGACGTTTCATCTAGGAGGAATTGTTGGTCTTGATATTACCCAGGGTTTGCCCAGGGTGGAGGAACTTTTTGAAGCCCGTACTCCAAAAATTCTTGCTCCCCTGGCGGAAGTTGCCGGTAAAGTGAAGATTACAGAAACCGCTGAGGGTCTAAGAGTAAAAATTAGGAATGCCAAAATTAAGCCGCCGGTAGAAAGAGAGTATCTCGTACCGCAGACTGTCGAGCTTAAAGTGACAGATGGGGATTATGTTGAAGCTGGTACTCCTCTGGCTTCTGGGCACTTAGATGTAAAAGAAATCCTTTCTGTTAAAGGTCTTCAGGTGGCTCAAAAATATATAGTGAACAGTTGTCAAGAAGTATACGAAGGGCAGGGAGTCCCGATTAATGATAAACATTTTGAGACAATTGTCAGGAAGATGTGTGACAAGGTAAGGATAGAAAGTCCAGGTGATACAGGTCTTCTCCCAGGAGAAATAGTGGAGAAAACTAGGTTTTCCGAAGAGAACAGTCGGGTTTTGGCAGAAGGTGGGGAACCAGCTACAGCCCAGGTTATTATTCTAGGAATTTCTCGGGCCGCTCTTACTACCGAGTCATTCTTATCAGCTGCCTCATTTCAGGAAACAACCAATGTTTTAACTAATGCAGCATCTGAAGGCAAAATTGATCGACTCTTGGGGCTTAAGGAAAATGTTATCATTGGCAGATTGGTTCCTACATCTCCTGAGAGAGCAAAGATAGAGTAAGATCAACTGTTGACTTGCAACTTACCTCTAATTTATAATAAATAGCTTGTTATGCCAACAATTTCTCAGCTTACAAGGCACGGCAGAAAAAAGATAGTCAAAAAGAAACGGGCGATTGCCCTCAGACGGTCCTTTAATGCCTTAAAGACAAAATATTTAGAAATTCCCAGCCCCCAAAAAAGGGGTGTTTTAACTGTGGTCAAAACGATGACTCCCAAGAAACCAAATTCTGCCTTGCGCAAAGTGGCCAGAGTAAGACTTTCTAATAGACAGGAAGTAACTGCCTATATTCCAGGCATTGGTCACGAATTAGCTGAACATGCAGTAGTACTAATCCGTGGGGGAAGAGTTAAAGATCTTCCTGGCGTCAAATATCATGTTATAAGGGGTAAACTAGATACGACTGGGGTAGTTGGTAGGAAACAAGGCCGTTCTTTGTATGGGACAAAGAAAGAGGGAATAAGAATTGAGGCCCAGGTTGAAGAAACACCTAGACCAACCCCTTAAGAGGGAGTCTGATATGGCACGTTCTGGTTTTATTGCAAAAAGAAAAGTGGAAGAAGATCCAATCTTTCGATCAAGGATTGTTACCAAACTGATAAATAAAGTTATGAGGGACGGCAAAAAAGAAAAGGCCAGAAGGATTGTCTATGATGCATTTGAACAGATTCGTCAACAGTCGCAAAAAGACCCCTTGGAGGTTTTTGAAGCGGCTTTGAGAAATACTCAACCTAGAATGGAAGTAAGACCGCGGCGAGTCGGAGGAGCAACCTATATGGTGCCTTTGGAAGTTAGAGGCCAAAGGAAAGAACATCTAGCCCTTGTCTGGATCATTAATGCAGCCCGGAACAGAGCAAGTCGCGAGTATGTCGATTCAAAGAACAAAAGTCCAATCATGGCGAAAAAACTTGCTCAAGAAATCTTGGGCGCTGCCCAAGGCTCTGGCGGCGCGGTGGCAAAGAAAGAAGAAGTTATAAGAATGGCTGAAGCAAATAGAGCTTTTGCTCACTTTCGATGGTAAATTTTTGATTCTCCCTTTTTATTTTTCCTAAAGTTATAGTATAAGTAGCCCGTTGGGGACAGATGACAAATATTAGCAAAAAAGAAAAAGGTATAAGAAATGAATAATCTAAAAAAAATAGAGGAGCTAAAAAAAAGATTAAAGATACTTGAGGAAGAAAAACTTCCCGAGGCTTTGAAAAAATTTGGTCAGCCATATCAGGGTGGATTTGAGTGGGAGGTTGACTCAGCTTTTGGAATCAAAGATGACCAGGTGGCGGTGATTTCTGCCATGATTGATGATCTAAAAAAGGAAATTCGAGAGTTGGAAGGGGAGCAGAAAAGAAGAGAAAATGTCGGCAAAAAGGGCAAATAGACAAAAACTGGAAGAGTTAAAGAAAAAATTAGCCCAATTAGAAAATGTTAAGCTCCCAGCCTGCTTTGAAGAAATACGGTGAGGCAACACAAGAGAGTTCTGATCATTGGCACCAGTCGGCCTTGTTTGAAATTACTGATGAAGAAGTGGCAGTTACAAGATCGATGATTATTGAGCTAAAAAAAGAAATTTTAAAATTGCAAAAAGAAAGTTATGGCTGAACCAAGACTTTATTCCGTAAGGAACAAGATCGACAGGACTTATCCTTTAGATCGAATACGAAACATTGGTGTTATTGCCCACATTGACGCGGGCAAAACAACAACGACCGAAAGGATCCTTTTTTACACTGGCAAGACTTATAAGCTTGGCAATATCGATGAAGGAACAACGGTTACAGATTGGATGGCTCAGGAGAAGGAGAGAGGAATAACGATAGTCTCGGCGGCCGTTACTTGCTTTTGGACTCCCAAAGAAGGGATTTTTAAAGATACAAAGACGCGGATAAATATCATTGACACTCCAGGCCACGTTGATTTTACAGCAGAGGTTGAAAGATCTTTGCGAGTTTTGGATGGAGGCGTAACAGTTCTAGACGCAGAAGAAGGAGTTCAATCGCAATCAGAAACAGTCTGGCGTCAAGCTGATAAGTACAATGTGCCAAGAATTTGCTTTATAAATAAGATGGATAAACTTGGTGCCGACTTTTACCGGACTTTGAAATCAATAAGAGAGAGATTGGGAGCGCCGGCCTGTGCTTACAATCTGCCAATTGGTAAAGAAAATGATTTTTTAGGAGTTGTCGATCTTTTGACACGGAAAGCTCTGATTTGGCAAAAAGATTCCACTGGACAAACATTTGAAGTAGGAGAAGTTCCCAAAGATATGGTCGAGGAGGTTGAGAAAGCAAGGCATGAATTGATCGAAAAAATTGCCGAACAAGACGATAAACTTTTGGATAAGTATCTTTCAGGCGAGGAACCAACAATTGAAGAATTAAAACAAGCATTAAGAAAAGCTGTCTGCTCCTATAAAATTGTGCCGATTTTGGCCGGTTCGGCCCTAAGGAACAAAGGAGTCCAACCGCTTTTGGACGCTGTTGTTGAGTTTTTGCCGTCACCACTTGACATTCCTCCTGTTCACGGCTATAATCCAAAGACTGGCGAAAGCCAAGAAAGAAAGCAGGAGGTTACCGAACTTGGCAGCGGTCTTGCTTTCAAAATCCAGGTTGACCCCCATGTGGGAAAGTTGACCTATGTTAGAATTTATTCTGGCACTTTAAAAACAGGTCAAAGTATTTTGAATGCGGTAACCGGTGAAAGAGAAAGAGTTGGCCGATTGCTTCTCATGCACGCCAATAAACGTGAAGAGATTTCTGAGGCTTATGCTGGAGAAATAATCGCCATGGTCGGTCTAAAAAACATAAAGACTGGCGATACTTTGTCTGACGAGGGTCATCCAATTGTTTTGGAATCGATTTCTTTTCCTGAGCCAGTTATTTCTTTGGCCATCGAACCAAAAACAAAAGCTGATCAAGAAAAGTTGGGTTATGCTTTAGGCAGGCTTTCTGAAGAGGATCCGACTTTTAAGGTTAAAGCTGATCAAGAAACCGGCCAAACTATAATTTCCGGCATGGGAGAATTGCATCTTGAAATTCTGGCCGACCGGATGAAGAGAGAATTTAAGGTTGAGGCCAATGTTGGTAAACCACAAGTTGCATATAAAGAGACAATTGCCCAAATGGCAACTGGTGAAGGAAAATACATTAGGCAAACCGGGGGGCGAGGTCAATACGGCCATTGTTTCCTGCGAGTGGAACCAAAGCCAAGAGGAGAGGGTTTTGAATTTGTTTCAGAAATAAGAGGTGGAGCAATACCATCAGAGTTTATTCCAGCAATTGAAAAAGGAGTAAAAGGAAAAATGGATATGGGAGTTCTGGCAGGATATCCAATGGTCGATATGAAGGTTGCAGTTTACGATGGTACCTTTCATGAGGTTGATTCATCGGATATTGCTTTTAAGATTGCAGGGTCTCTTGCATTATCGGACGCAACAAAAAAAGCCAATTTAATTTTACTTGAGCCCATAATGAAGCTTGAGGTGACAACACCCGAGCAGTTCATGGGTGATGTAATTGGGGATTTGTCGGCCAGACGCGCCCAAATTTTAGGTACAGAACAAAGAGGAAATGTTAGAGTGATTTTAGCTCTTGCGCCTTTGGCAGAGTTGACAGGGTATGTTACAACTTTGCGTTCTCTGACTCAGGGCCGAGCATATGCATATATGGAGCCCTCACACTATCAAGAGGTTCCAAAAAATATTTCAGAACAAATAGTGGCGAAGGCAAAGGGAGAAAATTAGGTTTTTAATAAAAAGTTGTAGATTTTAAAGTAAAAAAATATTAAGTTAGAAAAGAAAGGAGACAAAAATGGCAGAAGCCAAAAAATTTGAAAGAACAAAACCCCATCTTAATGTGGGGACAATTGGTCATGTGGATCACGGAAAAACCACACTGACCGCCGCAATTACAAAGATATTATCAGAGAAAGGAAAGGCACAATATCGCCCTTTTGACTCAATTGATAATGCGCCAGAGGAAAAACAAAGGGGAATAACAATTGCTATTGCCCATGTTGAGTACGAGACCGAAAAACGCCACTATGCTCACATTGATTGTCCGGGTCATCATGACTATATCAAGAATATGATTACCGGCGCAGCCCAGATGGACGGTGCAATTTTGGTAGTTGCTGCTCCTGATGGGCCGATGCCCCAGACAAGAGAACACATTCTTCTTGCCAGGCAGGTTAATGTACCGGCCATGGTTGTTTATTTAAACAAGACTGATATGGTTTCGGATCCTGAGCTTTTGGATCTTGTTGAGATGGAAGTTCGGGAACTTTTGAAGAAATATCAGTATCCGGGAGATGAAGTTCCAATCATCCGTGGTTCTGCCTTAAAAGCTCTGGAAGGAGATGCCGAGGCCATAAAGTCGGTGGAGGAACTTCTTAAAGCGATCGATGATCACATCCCAACTCCCACCAGAGATTTGGATAAACCGTTCCTGATGCCAATTGAAGATGTCTTCTCAATCAAGGGTCGGGGAACGGTTGTAACTGGACGGGTCGAGAGAGGTAAAGTCAAACTCAACGAAGAGATTGAGATTGTTGGACTAGGCGATACTAGAAAAACGGTTGTAACCGGAGTTGAAATGTTTAGGAAAAGTTTGGATGAAGGTTTGGCCGGAGACAACATTGGAGTACTACTGCGCGGTATTGAGAAAGATGAGGTGGAGAGAGGGCAGGTATTGGCCAAGCCCGGCTCAATTACCCCTCACACCGAGTTTGAGGCCGAGGTTTATGTCCTAACCAAAGAAGAAGGTGGAAGACACACGCCATTTTTCTCAGGTTATAGACCGCAGTTTTACATTCGGACGACCGATGTTACTGGTGAAGCAACCCTGCCTCAAGGAACAGAGATGGTCATGCCGGGTGATAACACTAATCTGAAAGTAAAGCTAATTACCAAAGTTGCTTTGGAAGAAGGCATGCGGTTTGCAATTCGTGAGGGTGGTAAGACAGTTGGAGCAGGCGTGATCAGCAAAATTATTGCTTAAAGGAATTTCTCAGGGGCCCTGTTAAAAGGGCCTTTTTTCTGCCCCAGAAGGAAGAACTTAAAAATGGCACCAGATCGAGAGATTTCGGAAGAACAACGAATAGCGATTAGGAATTGGATTTATGATGTTAAGGGTGGAAAATTGTCAACAAAGCTTCCAGGTGACGGAAATGGTTTTTGGGAAGTTTGCGGTGAGTCGATGGCAATTTATGGTGGGGACGATTCGAGTAAACACCGTTTGCTTTGCTGCGATAGAGTGGCTTACGAATTGGAAAAAGCAGGAATTGTAAATTTTTCAGGGGTTGAAAGTCCTAAAACCTAAGACTTTTGACCTAGCACCTTAATTATGCCCAGAGGGAGGATTAGAGTTCGTTTAAAATCATATGACCATCGGGTTTTGGATCAGACCTGCAGAGATATTATTGAAACTGCTTTATCTACTGGAGGCAAAGTTGCAGGTCCAATCCCCTTACCCACTAAGGTTGAGCGAATAATCGTTCTAACCTCCCCTCATACTGACAAAGACGCAAGAGAACAATTTGATATAAAGACTCACAAAAGGTTAATCGATATTATTGAACCGACAGACAGAACTATTGATCAGTTAATGCATTTAGAGCTTTCCTCGGGTGTTGATATTGAAATTAAGTATTAGGCTAGTTGATTAAACGAATTGGGAGGGATATAATTTCTAATTAGTCAAGAAGGTTTTTAAGTTAGGAAAATTCAGGTTATAGAAAGCCTAAGGCGGACGACCTGAAAACTTCCCGAGAAAATCGGGATGAAATTTAAGGTGTCCTGCCTTTTTAGCGCTTTTTGAGTAGTTTTATGCTAAATGCAATTCTTGGAAAAAAATTAAATATGTCATTGAAATTCGACTCAGGGGGTAAAAGAATTCCTGTTACCCAGGTTGAGGCCGGGCCTTGTGTTGTTATCCAGATTAAAAACCAAGAGAAGGATGGATACTCGGCTGTACAATTAGGTTTTGGTCAAACCAAAAAAACAAAAAAGCCAAATTTGGGCCATGTCAAAAAGGCAGGACTTGAGAATGCACCGGGGTTTTTAAGAGAGGTAGGGATCGAAAATGATCAAGATTTGCCCAAAGCAGGCCAGATGTTAAAGATGGATGAGATTTTTAATGTCGGCGACATTGTTAAGATAAGTGGAGTATCAAAAGGTAAAGGATTTACCGGAGTAGTCAAACGCTGGGGTTTTGCTGGCGGTCCAGCCAGCCATGGTCAGTCAGATCGCGAAAGAGCACCAGGTTCAATTGGTGCAACAACCACTCCAGGGCGTGTCTTAAAAGGCAAAAAAATGGCCGGTCGAGCCGGAGGGGGAAAAGTGAGTGTTAGTGGTCTGAAGGTAATTGAAGCTTTGGCTGATAAAAATATTTTGGTAATCAAAGGTTCTGTGCCTGGTCCAACCGGCGGTTTGCTTTTGATACGAAAGGTCAAAGAAGCAAAAATTGCAGAGCCAAAAGAAAAGGAACCAGAAGAAAATGGAAGAGAAGAAAGTTCGGAAAGCCAACAATAAAAAGAAAGTCAGCGCTGCAAAAAGCCAATTGGCTGTGGATATTTATGATTCAGACGGCAAGGTCGTTGGTTTTGAAAACCTGTCGGAGGAGATTTTTTCTGTTTCTACCCCAAAGACCCTTTTGGCTCAGGCAGTCAGAGTTTATTTGGCGAGGGAAAGAAAAGGAAATGCCTCAACCAAAAACCGTGGCGAGGTAAGAGGAGGTGGTAGAAAACCGTGGAGGCAAAAAGGTACTGGTCGGGCACGAGCTGGGTCAATTAGAGATCCACAATGGAGAGGTGGAGGAATTGTTTTTGGTCCCACTCCTCGCGATTTTTCCCTCTCGTTGCCAAAAAAGATGAGAAGACGTGCCTTTTTTGGAGTCCTGTCAGACAAATTAAAAGAGAAAAAAGTCTTTTGTGTCAAAGAGTTTTCCAAATTAGAAGGTAAGACTAAACAATTTTTAGACCTTCTTTCCAAATTACCGATTACTGATGGAAGAAGTAAAAAAATTTTACTTGTCTTGGCAAAAAAGAATGAACAAGTTATAAGATCGGTCAGAAATCTTAGGAATTTATCTTTGGTTACTATCGATAATTTAAATTTATATCAAGTTTTAAGCAATGATTTTTTGCTTTTTGAGAAAGAAGCACTAGCTAGTCTTGACAATTTATTTACCAAAAGGCAGGAGCCAGAAAAAAGCAAGGATTAGCAAAGATTTATGGATAGAAGCCCAATTAGAAAACCGATATTTTCCGAAAAAACTCAATCTAAAGCTGCCTTAGGTATTTATACTTTTGAGGTTGAGAAAGATGCTACGAAAAGAGAAATAAAAGGTGTTTTAGATAGGCAATTTGATGTAAATGTTAAAAAAGTAAGAACTCGGGCCCAAAAACCAAAGAGACGGAGGGCAGGAAAAAGAAGATATGAGGTTCTGACAAAATCATTTAAAATTGCCGAGGTAACCTTGAAAAAGGATCAAAAAATAGATTTGTGGGAAGTACCCAAGGAGGAAAAACCCAAAGGTAAAAAAGAAAAGAAAGAGAGGAAGGAGAAAGAAGAGGAAAAAAAGGACAAAAAGGAGAAGGAAAAAGAGAAAGGGGAAAAATAAATGCAAATACAGATCAAGTCATATAAACCCATAACACCAGGGCAAAGACACAAGACTGGACTTGTTTTTGGGTTGACTAAAACAAAGCCAGAAAAAGGCCTTACTTTGCCTCGTCCCCAAAAGGCAGGTCGGTCAGCTGGTCGGATTGCTGTTAGAGGAAGAGGTGGTGGGGCAAAAAAGCTTTATCGAAAGATCGATTTTAAAAGAGACAAGAAAGATATTGAAGCGCAAGTTTCAGCCATAGAATACGATCCGAATCGCAGTGCAAATATTGCACTTTTGACTTATTCCGATGGTGAAAAAAGATATATTTTGGCACCAAAGGAACTTTCAGTCGGAGACAAAGTGATTGCATCAAAAGATGCCGAAATTAAAGTTGGCAATACTCTCCCCCTGACCAAGATTCCAATTGGTATGCCAATCCATAATATTGAACTTATGCCTGGTAAGGGAGGACAGATCATCCGTTCAGCCGGAGGACAAGCCTTTGTGATGGCCAAAGAAAATTCCTATGCTCACATCAAGTTGCCATCAGGAGAAATCAGAAAAATTCACATTGGTTGTTTTGCCACAATTGGCCAGATTTCCAATGTTGATTGGAAAAATATAAAGTTGGGCAAAGCAGGCAGGAAAAGACTTTTGGGGAGAAGGCCAAAAGTAAGAGGAGTGGCGATGTCACCACGCGATCATCCCCATGGAGGTGGTGAAGGTCGTTCAGGCATTGGTATGCCTTCTCCTAAATCCCCTTGGGGCAAAAAAACTTTGGGCAAGAGAACAAGACGAAAAAAATATTCTGATAAATTTATCATTCAAAGGAGAAAATAAAAAAATTAACATGGCAAGATCAGCAAAAAAAGGTCCTTACATTGACCAAAAATTATTGGAGAAGGTTGAGGCTCAAAAAGGTCATGATAAAAAAGAGCCAATAAAAACATGGGCAAGAAGATCGCAAATTCCGCCCGAGTTTGTCGGTCATACTTTCCAAGTCCACAATGGTAGAACTTTTATCATTGTTTATGTAACGGAGGCCATGGTTGGCCATCGATTGGGAGAATTTGCGCCAACGAGAACTTTTAGAGGTCATGGGAAGATGACTGAGAAATCAAAAACAAAGAAATAAAAATGGAAGTTACAGCAGTTGCCAAGAACATAAGGGTATCATCGCAAAAATTAAAACCAATGGTTGACGCAATTAAAAAGTTGGAGCCACAGAAGGCTCTTGCGACCCTATCTTTAATTAGTAAATCAGCGTCCAAACCTTTGGCAAAAGTTATTGCTTCGGCAATTTCCAATGCCAAACATAATTTCGGCCTAAAAGAAGAAAGCCTTAAATTCAAAAAAATTGAGATTGGAAAGGGAAGAACTTTAAAACGCTACCGCGCCGCCTCTAGAGGAAGAGTGCATCAAATCTTGAAAAGGACAACCAATATAAAAGTGGTTTTAGAGGGAGAAGTGATGGCCAAAAAGGAAGAGGAGCAGAAAGAAGCCAAAGAAAAGAAAGAGGAGCCAAAGGAGAAATGAAAAATTTAATTTTTAATTCCTATTTAAAGGAAGCATATCATGGGTCAGAAAGTTAATCCTGTCGGTTTCCGGATAGGTCACTGTTACACTTGGAGTTCGCGTTGGTTTGCCAATAATAAAAAATATGCCAAATTTTTGGCCGAGGACATAAAAATAAGGAAAGCCTTGGAAGAAAGGTTAAAACATGCTGGTCTTTCCAAGGTGGAAATTGAGCGGACAGCCGATAGACGTTCAATAACTTTGCATGTTTCCCGGCCGGGAATTGTAATTGGCAGAGGTGGAGTGGGACTTGATGAGTTGAAACGATTCCTACTTTCCGAAATTGGAATAGATGACCCAGCAAAACTTGAACTGCACGTGGTTGAAGTACCAAATCCTGATTTGGATGCTACCTTAATTGCAGATTGGGTAGCCGAACAGCTCATTCGCCGGATTCCAGCCCGTCGCGTTATGAATCAGACTGTTGAAAGGGTAATGGCCGCCGGCGCAAAAGGTATAAAAATTAATTTGGCTGGAAGAATCGGTGGAGCAGAAATTGCAAGGCGCGAGTCTCTTAAGAGGGGGACCATTCCTTTACATACCTTGCGGGCGGAAATTGATTTTGCCAAGAAAGATGCCTTGACTAAATCCGGTTTTGTTGGTGTTAAAATTTGGATTTGCAAAAAGGTGGATTAGGAAAATGTTAGCGCCAAAAAGAGCAAAATATAGAAAACAATTTAGAGGAACTATTAAAGGGTTAGCTAGTCGTCGTCTTGATCTTGCTTTTGGTATTGCAGGACTTAAGGCCAAGGAGTCTGGTCGTCTGACTTCACGCCAAATCGAGGCAGCTCGTCGTGCCATGACCCACCATACTCAACGGGGAGGCCGTATTTGGATTAGGATTTTTCCCGACAGGCCAGTAACTAAAAAGCCAGCAGAGGCAAGAATGGGATCAGGTAAGGGTGAAGTCGAAGGATATGTAGCCCCAGTAAAGGCTGGTACTATACTTTTTGAGTTGGGAGCAATTGATAGACAAATTGCCCTGGAGGCATTAAAGCTTGCAGCAGCAAAATTACCAATAAAAACGCAGGTTGTGGAGAAATAATATTTTTATCGATTTTCCATGAAAAAAACTGAAAAGAAAGATTTACGAACAAAAACAATTGAAGAGCTAAGAAAAATTTTGGTAGATAAAAGGAGAGAGTTTGATAAAACACGCATGGAGAAAGGAGCAGCCAAAATTAAAAATACTCACCTCCTTGCTTTAAAAAGAAGAGAAATTGCGACAATCTTGACTGTTATCGCTGAGAAAGAATTCGAAAGGTCGATTCACAAATGAAAAGGGTAGCATCTGGTCAAAAAATAGGAACAGTTGTCTCAGACAAGATGGAAAAGACAGCGGTTGTTGAAGTTACAAGGAGAGTACCTCATCCTTTTTATGGCAAATTGCAAAAAAAGAAGAAGAAATTTATAGCCGAAAATGTTTTGAATGCAAAAGAGGGCGACAAAGTAGTCATTGTACCTACTCGACCATTATCAAAAAGGAAAAAATGGAGGATTGTTGAGGTTTTAAAAAATGTTGCAGCATAGATCGATATTGAAAGCTGCCGATAATACCGGAGCCCATAAATTGATGCTTATTGGTATTCCTGGCCATTCCCGCAAAAGGTTTGCCAGGTTGGGAGATGTCGTAACTTGCACAACAAAAGACGCTGATCCCAATGGACTAGTTAAAACCCATCAGATTGTTTCCGCCTTGATCATTCGAACAAAAAAAGAAGTATCAAGAGAGGATGGTTCTTATGTCCGTTTTTCCGATAATGCTGCCGTAATTGTCGATAAGGCAGGGATTCCTCTGGGCTCACGTATTTTTGGACCGGTAGCAAGAGAGATTAAAGATAAGGGGTATTCAAAAATAATTTCACAAGCTACGGAAGTTTGGTAAAAGAAAATATGTTAAAGCTAAAAAAAGGAGACGAAGTGGAAGTTTTGATCGGTAAAGACAAAGGCCGAAAAGGCAAGATCGAGCGAGTCTTTCCCACCCAAGGCCTTGTTATAGTTGGTGGTGTCAATATATACAAACGTCACAGAAAAGCAAGAGGGGTAAGAAAACCCGGTGGGATAATCGAGATGGCAAGACCACTTGCTATCTCAAAGGTAGCCTTAGTCTGTCCCCACTGCAACAAGAAAACCCGAGTCGGGATAAAAATAGCCGATGGGAAAAAACAAAGATTTTGCAAAAAGTGCAAAGGAGAACTTTAAAGATGGCTAATTTAAGACAAAGATACGAGCAGGATTTAAAGGAAGTCTTAAAAAAAGAATTTTCATACAAGAATCCTTTTCAAGTCCCAAATTTGGGGAAAATTGTCGTCTCTTGTGGTTTAGGAGAAGCAACGACTGAACCAAAGATTATTGATACTGTCTCTGAACAATTGGCAAAAATTTGCGGTCAGAAGCCAGTACCAACGATTGCCAAAAAATCCATTTCTGCCTTTAGGTTAAAGAAGGGAGATCAGATAGGCCTCAAGGTTACATTAAGAGGAGCAAAAATGTATGATTTTTTGGAAAAACTGGTCCGCATTATCCTTCCAAGGTTAAGGGATTTCCGGGGAGTAAAAGAACAAAGTTTTGACAGTAGAGGAAATTATACGATTGGGATAAGAGAGATGACGATATTTCCGGAAGTTGAGTATACCAAAGGCGAAAAAACACGAGGGTTGGAAATAACGATTGTAACAACTGCCAAAAAAAATGAGGAGGCAAAAAGACTTTTAGAACTTTTAGGAATACCTTTTTCAAAAGAGGGAGTAAGGCACTAGTTGCAAGAATTTATGGCAAGGAAAGCTTTGATTGAAAAAACAAAAAAAGAGCCAAAATTTAAAGTTAGGGCAAAAAACCGATGCCAACTCTGCGGTCGAGCAAGGGGATACTTAAGAAGGTTTGGACTTTGCCGAATTTGTTTTAGGGAACTTGCCCATCGGGGAGAATTGCCTGGTGTAAAAAAAGCATCATGGTAAAAAGGAAAGAAGATGGATCCAGTTGCTGATTTTTTAACTATTATTCGAAACGGTTACCTTGCCAAGAAGAAAGAAGTTTCGGCAAGATTTTCCAAGGTAAGAGAAGGGCTTGCTCGAATTCTTGCCGAAAATAGTTACCTTGCCTCTTGGCAGAAGAAAGATAACTATTTGATTTTACATTTAAAATATCAAGGGACAAAACCAGTCCTGCAAGGTTTAAAGAGAATTTCTAAACCGGGCCTGCGTATTTATCGGGGGAAAAGAAGGATTCCCAAAACATCATTTTTCGGTTTGACTATCGTTTCGACGTCAAAAGGCTTGATGACCGATAGCCAAGCAAAGGAAAAGGGTTTGGGAGGAGAGATTGTGTGCCAGGTTTGGTAGCTTGGAGGCATTTGATATGTCAAGAATAGGTAAAATTCCAGTCAAAATACCAGAAGGAGTTACTGTTGATATTACCGATCATAGTTTGACCGTCTCTGGCCCCTTAGGCACTTTAAGCCAAATGTTTCGGCCGGAAGTCAAATTAGTTAGCCGAGATGAAGAAATTCTGGTTGAGCAGGTTTCCAATTCAAAATTAGCGCGGTCTTTGCACGGATTAACTAGGACCTTGATTTCCAATATGATTTTGGGAGTGACATCTGGTTGGAGCAAAGAACTTGAACTTTCTGGAGTCGGTTACCGGGCCAAGACTGAAGAGGATAAGTTAATTTTGACCTTGGGTTTTTCCCATCCGATCGAAGTCATTTCTCCGCCTGGTATCAAGATTGAAGTTAACGAGAACAAAATTAAAGTCTTTGGGGTTGATAAGGCATTGGTGGGACAGATCGCTGCCGAAATCCGGGGTCTTAAACCACCCGATCCCTATAAAGGTAAGGGTATACGATATGTCGGTGAATCGATAAAACTTAAAGCGGGCAAAAAAGCAGTTGGAATAGGAGTAGGGAGATGATTTCGAAGATAGAAAAAAGAGAAAGAAGGGCAAAAAAAGTAAGAAGAAAAATTTTACCAATGCCCAACTTGCCGAGGTTGTCAGTTTTTAGATCTTCAAAGTATCTTTATGTCCAGATAATTGATGATCAAAAAGGAGAAACGCTTGCATCTGCAACAGAAAAGGAATTGGCGGATAATAAAGGTACTAAAAGCGAAAGAGCAAAGAAAATAGGTTTGATTTTAGCCGAAAAAGCAAAGAAATTAGGGATTAAAAAAGTTGTTTTTGACAGAGACGGCTACCTTTATCATGGTCGTGTCAAGGCATTGGCTCAAGGCGCTAAGGAAGGAGGATTGAATGTTTAGAAGAAGGATAGTTCAACCAGAAAGCCTTGGAGGAGGACTTGAAGCAAAAATTGTTCAGGTCAATCGTGTTTCCAAAAAAACAGCTGGTGGTAATAGGTTTGGTTTTTCCGTACTGGTGGTGGTTGGTGACAAAAAAGGGCAAGTTGGTGTTGGTTTGGGTAAAGCACCTGATGTGACAAACGCCGTTCGCAAGGGTTCACAAAGAGCACAGAAGCACATGATTTCTGTACCGTTGGTTGGTAGTACAATTCCCCACGAAGTCCGAGTTAAATTTGGAGCAGCCAAAGTTTTGCTAAAACCAGCTCGAGAAGGCTCTGGAGTGAAAGCTGGTGGTGCCGTCAGATCAGTAGTCGAAGCGGCCGGAATAACAAATATCACATCCAAGGTTTTGGGTACAAAAAATCAGGCGACCAATGTCTATGCTACATTTGAGGCACTAAAACAGTTAAGACCGCAAAAAATTAGGGAGTCTTAAAAATGGAGCTTTCTCAATTACCAAAAGTTGTTGGAAAAAGGAAAAAAAGATCAGGGCGAGGTTCAGGCTCTGGACGGGGTAAGACCGCAGGACGTGGAACAAAGGGACAAAAAGCAAGGGGCAAGGTGAGAGTTGGTTTCGAAGGAGGACAGACCCCACTTATAAAAAGACTTCCTTTGCGTCGCGGTAAAGGAAATCTAAAGATTTCCAAAAGGCCTTTGGTGGTCAACTTGAAAATCCTTGATCTTTTGCCCAAAGATTCTATGGTCGATCTTGAAAATTTAATTAAGGCAAAGATTGTCGACGAGAGAGAGGCGCATCTTTTTGGAGTAAAGATTTTAGGTGATGGAGAAATTAAAGTGCCCTTGACAATCAACCTGCCAATCTCAAATCGAGCCAAAAAAAAGATTGAGGAGGCGGGTGGAAGAATAATCTGGCCAACAGAAGAGGGCAAGCTCACAAAAAACGCAGGTTCTAAAAAAGAAAGAAGAGCAAAATGACAAATCCAATATTAAGACCGATAATTCAAGCTTGGAAAACTTCCGATCTTAGGGGGAAGTTACTTTTTACTATTTTTATTTTAATTATCTTTCGTGTTTTTGCCCACATACCTATTCCTGGAGTAGATTTGGCCAGGCTTAAATCATTCTTCGCTCAAAATCAGCTTCTTTCGCTTCTTGACATTTTCTCTGGGGGGACTCTGGCTAATTTTTCAGTTATTTCCCTTGGCTTAAACCCATATATTAACGCCTCAATCATCATGCAACTTTTGACTCTTGTTTTCCCCGCCCTTGAGAAACTTCAAAAAGAAGAGGGTGAGTATGGCAGAGAAAAAATTAACCAATACACAAGATACTTAACCGTTCCCTTGGCCACTTTCCAAGCTTTTGGTATGTATGTTCTTTTAAAAAGTCAGAATATCTTACCATCTGTTTCACCAATTGCTCTAATTTCCATTGTTGTTACAATGACCTGCGGTACAATTTTTTTGATGTGGTTAGGCGAGCTAATTACTGAAAAAGGAATTGGCAACGGTATTTCCATTTTGATTTTTGCCGGCATTGTTTCCCGATTGCCAGTTAGCGTTTTTCAGACTCTCTCATCTTATCAAACATCGCAAATTTTCAATGTTTTAGTTTTTGTCATTATGGGACTTTTGGTTATCGTTTCAATCGTTATCATCAATGAAGGTAGGCGTCAGATTGCCATAACTTATGCAAAGAGAGTAAGGGGAGGGACACTTTATGGTGGTCAGACCAGTTATTTACCGATAAGGATAAACACGGCCGGTGTTATCCCCATTATTTTTGCTGTTTCCTTAATTCTTCTTCCCACCACTTTTGCCCGATTTTTTGATGCCTCAAATGTCCAATTCCTGCATAATTTTTCAACTTTCCTCAACAGATCTTTTGATCCACGCGGTTTAACTTATAATCTTTTCTATTTTCTTTTAGTGATTGGTTTTACCTATTTTTATACTGCTGTAATTTTCAATCCTCAAAAAATTTCCCAAGACATTCAAAAATATGGAGGTTTTATTCCAGGCATTAGGCCCGGTTCTTCAACTACAACCTACCTTGCCAGAGTCTTAAATAGAATTACTTTACCAGGTGCCATCTTTTTGGGTCTCATTGCCATCATGCCTTCAATTGCCCAAAAGATGACCGGTATGACTACGGTCCTTGTAGGTGGGACAGGAATTTTGATTGTCGTTTCCGTCATTTTGGAGACGGCCAAAACTTTTGAATCTCACCTTTTGATGCGATCATATGAAGGTTTTTTAGAAAAGGGGAGAGTTTAGAAGATGAATATCTTAATTTTAGGACCACAGGGTTCTGGTAAATCCACCCAAGCCCAACTTTTGTCAGCTGGCCTTGGACTACCTCTTGTTGAGATGGGGGAAATCTTGCGGACGATTTCACTTCTTGAAGATAGTCCAACAGCAAATATTATTAAAAAATCGCTTGAAACTGGGGGACTTGTTCGAAACGAGACAACCTCCTTCCTTGTTAACAAGAGACTTAGTCAGAAAGATTGTAAAAGTGGTTTTGTTTTGGATGGCTATCCCAGAAATCAAAAGCAACTTGAGCTTTTAGATATGAAATTTGATAAGGTTTTTTACATTAAAGTTTCAGATGAAGAAGGAACGAAGAGGCTTTTTGCAAGAAAAAGGCATGACGATACACCAGAAGTTATTGCCGAGAGGTTAAAAATTTATCATGCTGAAACAGAACCTCTCTTGGAAGTTTTCAGAAAAGAAGGAATTTTAGAAGAAATTGATGGAGAAAGATCAATTGAAGAGATCCATCAAGATATTTTAGAAAGGGTAAGGTCTGGAAGTGATCAGCAGAAAGACTTACAAAGAGCTTGAAATTATGAAACAAGGTGGCCAGATAGCAGCTTCTGTTATGGAAAAAATTTTAAAAAGTATAAAACCTGGTCTATCAAAAAGCCAATTGGATACTTTGGCCAGAGAAGAAATCATCAATTTAGGTGCTCAACCCTCTTTCATGACTGTTCCGGGTTACCACTGGGCAACCTGTATAACGATAAATGAGGAAGTCGTCCATGGTGTACCAAACGAAGATGGAATAAAAGAAGGAGATTTAGTATCTCTAGATCTTGGGATTTTGTGGAAGGATTTTCATACCGATCTAGCAAGAACAATTGGGGTTGGTGACATTAGTTTAGAGAAAAAGGATTTTTTAGAAACGGGCAGAGTCGCCCTAGAACGGGCAATTGGAGTTTGTAGGGTGGGGGCACAAGTTGGCGACATCTCCCAAACAATCCAAGGTTTAATCGAAGGTAAAAGATACCAAGTGGTTCGTGTTTTGACCGGTCATGGTATCGGTAGGAAGCTTCATGAGGATCCCCAAATTCCTGGTTTTCGTCAAAAGGATAAGGGTCCGATTTTAAAAGAAGGGATGACTTTGGCAATTGAGGTGATCTATTCAATGGGAAAATCAGAGGTTTGTTATAAAGGAAATGATGGCTGGACACTTCGTACCCGTGATGGTTCTCTTGCGGGACTGTTTGAGGATACGGTTGCTATCACAAAAGACGGTCCCATAGTCTTGACCAGAAAGAACTAAATTTAGTATAATTTTTTTATGGCAAAAGAAGGTGTAATTGAAGCTGAAGGAAAAATTGTTGAAGCCTTACCGAATACCCTTTTTAGGGTAGAAGTGTCGGCAGGGGCGATTGCCGGAATTGATAAAACTCAAATTGTACTTTGTCATCTCTCAGGACGGATGAGACTCCATTTTATAAGAATTATGCCAGGTGATAAGGTAAAAATTGAACTTACACCCTACGATTTGACTCGAGGGAGAATAACCTATAGAGTTTGAATATGAAAGTTCAAGCAAGTATTAAAAAACGTTGCAAAAGATGCAAGATCGTCAAACGAAAAGGCATTCTTTATGTCATTTGTGAAGACAAAAGACATAAACAACGTCAAGGATAGAATGGGGTTAATATGGCTCGTATTGCCGGTATAGAATTACCAAACGAAAAAAGAATTGAGGCAGCCTTGCCTTATATTTTCGGCGTAGGGCCAAGCCTTGCCAAGAAAATACTGGGTAAAGTCAATATCGATCCTGGAAAAAGGACAAAAGATCTATCCGATAAAGAGGTTGCCAAGATTACTAAGGAGTTGGATAACTATACTATTGAAGGGGAATTAAGGCGGGAGATTACCGACCATATCAAGAGATTACAGGAGGTTCAGGTTTACAGAGGACTTCGTCATCTTAAAAATTTACCAGTCAGAGGGCAAAGGACAAGGACAAATGCTAGAACAAAAAGAGGACGGAGGGTTACAATAGGAACGGTGAGAAGAGAAGTGACGGCAAGAATGGGAACAAGGGTCCAGCAAGGACAAAAAGAAGCTGCTAAAGGTTAATTGATATAAGCTGAGAGCAAAAAATGGCTAAAAGGAAAACAAAAAAGACAATATTAAAAAAAGAAATTTCAGCGGGGAAAGCCTACATTACAGCCACTTTCAATAATACAATTATTACTATTACAGACAAAGAAGGAAATGTTATTTGTTGGGGATCAGCTGGTACCGCAGGATTTAAAGGAGCAAGGAAAGCCACACCTTTTGCGGCTACAACCGCTATTGACCAAGCAGTGAGGAAAGCAATCTCAAGAGGTCTGCGATCGGTGGAAGTTTTTGTTAAAGGTCCCGGTGCAGGCAGAGAAGCCGCGATAAGGGCTTTGAAAGCGGCGGGTGTTGATATCAACTTGATTGCTGATGTTACACCGATTCCCCACAACGGATGTCGACCAAAAAAGAAGCGGAGAGTTTAAAATGGGACGTTATCTTGGAGCTAAACACAAACTATGTCGAAGAGAGGGAATAGCCTTGTGTGGTAGCCCTACTTGTCCAGTCCACACTAGGACAAACCCTCCCGGTCAGCACGGTGTTAGGGGTAGAAGAAGGTTGTCTTCCTATGGCCAACAACTGAGGGAAAAACAAAAAGCAAAAAGAATTTGGGGCGTCTTAGAAAGACAATTTAAACGTTATGTGCGGCAAGCGGATAAGGCAAAGGGGAAGACGGGAGAGGTTCTTCTTCAACTTTTAGAAACCCGACTCGATAATATTCTTTATCGGTTAGGTTTTGCCCCTACCCGGCCTTTTGCTCGCCAACTTGTTTCTCATGGCCATGTTTTGGTTGATGAAAAAAAAGCGGATATCCCTTCTTACAATTTGAGGCCCGGCCAAACTATTTCCTTTAACGATCGATCATTAAAGATTCCTCTTGTGCTAGAGAGTCTTTCCAAAACAAAAAAAGAAAAACCACCGGTTTGGCTGGAGAAAAAAGGACCAGTAGGAAAAGTTCTGAGACTACCAGAAAGAGAGGAGATTGGCGAACCAGTTAATGAGCAGCTTATTGTTGAATTTTACTCACGTTAAAAGGAGGTGAAATAAATGCTTGCCCTAAATCAAATAAAAATACAGCAAGAAAAAGAAGAGGGAAATTACGGCAAATTTATAATTGAGCCCTTGGATCTCGGTTATGGCCAGACTATTGGTAACTCCCTAAGAAGGGTTCTTTTATCGTCCTTACCTGGGGCAGCCATTACTCAGGTACAGATTGAGGGAGTCCGACACCAATTTTCAACCTTAGAAGGTCTTTCTGAAGATATTATTGAATTTATCTTAAATCTCAAAAAAGTTAGATTGACAATGTCGGTGGAGAAGCCGGCCAAGCTTGACCTCAATGAAAAAGGACCAAAGGAAGTTTTAGCCAAAGACATCAAGGTTCCAGCCGGAGTGGAAGTTGTCAATCCCGAGCAAGTTTTGGCCCATTTAGCCGGTCCAAAAGCAAAATTGTCATGTACTATGGTTGCTGAGCATGGAGAAGGCTATGTGCCAAGTGAAGAAAGACCCAAGAGTGAAGTTGGTCTCCTGCCGATCGACGCCTTTTTCTCTCCGATTGAGGGTGTTAATTATAAAGTGGAGATGACCAGAGTCGGACGGTTGGCCAATTTCGATAAGCTGATTTTGGAGATTACGACCGATGGTACGGTTAGTCCTTCTGACGCTTTGAAAAAAGCCGCCCAAATCCTAGCTGAGCGTTTCCAGTTATTTTATGAACCAAGTCAAATAGCAATTGAGGCTCAAAAAGAAGAACTGATTCAAAAAATTCCCCAGGAGGTTTTGGACACTACGCTTGAAGAGTTGGATATTCCAACAAGGCAGGTTAATGCCCTCAAAAAGAAAAAGATAGTAACTATTGGCGATTTCATAAAGGCTCCACAAGAGGAAAGGTTACAGATAAAAAACTACGGTCCAAAATCGGACGAGCAGATTGTAGAGAAATTGAAGTCCCAGGGAGTTCCAATTGATTAGTGATTATATTTTACTAAACCTTGAAGCCTTTGGGATCACAAAACGAGTGAAAAATTAGAGGAGAAATGAGACATCGAGTAAAAAAGATAAAGCTTTCTCGGTCGAAAGGAGCAAAAAAAGCTCTACTTCGCAACCTGGCCACCTCCGTAATTTTGGAGGGTAAAATTAAAACCACCTTGGCTAAGGCAAAAGCGACTAGACCTTTTGTCGAAAGACTTGTTTCAATTGCCAAGAAGGGTGATCTTGCCGCCAAAAGAAGAGCAATTGCCCTTCTTCCCAATAAAAAGGCAGTGGAAAAATTATTCTCTGATTTGGGACCAAAGTTTGCCAGCCGGAATGGTGGTTTTTTAAGAATAATCAATTTGGGCTTTAGACAAGGAGATTCGGCTAAGGTGGCCCTTTTGGAATTTTGGTCAGCGAGGGAAGAAAAGGCTAAAGTTGCAAAAGAGTCAGAGATTTCCGAGGTTCAAATTGAGCCAAAAAAAGAAGAAGAGCCAATCAAGGAAGAATCCAAAGTCAAAGAGACAGGCGAGAAGAAAGATGAGAAAAAGAAAAAAACAAAAAAATAATGATATCCAAAGAAACTGGCATTTATTGGACGCCAAGGGAAAAATTTTAGGCAGATTGGCAACTGAGATTGCCACTATTCTGATGGGTAAAAACAAACCTAGTTATCTGCCGTATTTGGATTTGGGAGATAATGTGGTTGTCATAAATGCTAAAGATGTAAGGCTGACTGGACGCAAAGAAAAGCAAAAAACCTATACATCATATTCTGGGTACCCTGGAGGATTAAGGATTAGGAGTTTTGGAGAGTTAAAAGAGAACAATCCCCAAGAAATAATAAAACACGCTGTTTCGGGAATGCTTCCCAAAAACAGGTTAGCAAGACAGATGATCAAAAAATTATACATCTATCCTGGCGAGGATCATCCGTACAAAGATAAACTTGAAAGTTAAAGTTTTGTTTTGATTACTATGCCACGAAAGAAAAAAACAAAAGAAGAAGAAAAAATTGAGGAAAAACCAAAAAGGAAAGAGCCACTGGCATTTGCCCATGGCAGAAGAAAAACTGCCGTTTCCAAAGTCCAGTTGTTTGATGGTAGAGGTGAAATAATAGTTAATGACCGGCCGATCGAGGAATATTTTCCAGGAGAAGTGGCCAAGAAGTTTTATCAAAAACCTTTTGAGCAAACAGGAACTTTGGGAAAATATTTAGCATTGGTTAAAGTTGAGGGTTCTGGAAAATCAGGACAATTGAATGCAGTTGTGCATGGGATCACTAACGCATTGGTTCGCCTCAACCCCGATTTTAAACCCCAGTTAAGAGCAGCAGGTCTTGTTACTCGTGATCCTCGGGCCAAAGAAAGAAGAAAATACGGCTTGGCTCAAAAAGCAAGAAAAGGGAAACAACACCCCAAGAGATAATTTAATCAATCCTTATTTCCTCAAGAATCTTTTTTAGTCGCTCATCCTTTGTTCCTTTAATAAGTTTATAAGGCAGCTTCTCTTTTTCTAAAAATTCTAAAAATAATATATGAGCTTTTTCTCGGAATTTTATCCGATCAGTCCGAACATTATCTTTTTCCAATGGAATGTCAGCAATATCCAATAGGAAAAATTTTGTATAAGTTGGTAGCCAATCTAAAACTTTTCGGTGGAGTTTTTTTGCTCCTTTCTCCAATCCTAAGGCTCTACAGTAAACAATAGCGTCAATTACCGACCGGTCACAAATAATTAATGGATAATTTTGGACTTCTTTTTCTCTTCTTATAACTTCATCTTGGATTAAAGATTGAAATTTGAACGAGAAGTGCGTTTTGGGTTTCAACCTTAAAATTAAATCTCTGGCTGCTTCCTCAACGAAAGCCACTGTTTGATCCCCAGAATAATTTTTTTTGAGTCCTTCAAAAATGGCAGTTTTGCCAACCTGTGCTGATCCAACTAGTGCGAATTTCCTTGACATACCTGGACAGATTGGATTTTACAAGTTAAAATTGGCCTTTGCAATGAAAAGATTTATTGCTTTTGATCTTGAAGGACCATTAACACCAACCGATGCGGTTTATGAGCTGATGGGTCTTGCCCCAAACGGCCACAGGATATTTGAACAGTTATCTTTATATGATGATTATTTAGTCCTTAGCCAAAGACCTGGTTATGAGCCAGGATTTACACTTGCTTTAATGACTCCGTTTCTTGCCTATCACCAAATTTCCTCAAGAGATCTGGAGCGAATTGCCGCTGGAGCGCCACTTGTCACAGGAGCAAAAGACACAGTTTTAAGATTAAAGAAAGAAGGTTTTGAAATTTTTGTCGTCACAACTGCTCCTTGCGAATTTGCCTGGACGGTTGCAAGACGGTTAGGGATTGAGGAGGATAGGGTATTTGCCACAAGATTCCCAATTGATCAAGTTGAATCATGTTTCCTTGCATCAGTTCTTGAAAAAATTAGCAATTTAGAAATTGAGATTTTGGAGGCCGGGGTCGAGTTAAGAAAGATTGCTGAGATTCTTGAAAAATTTTATTGGGGATATCTTTGCGAGCAAGGAGTTGATATTTTAAAAACAGTTGAAGTTATAGGTGGAATGAGAAAGGGAGAGATTTTAAAGAGACTGGCTCAAAGATATGATGTTGAGCTTTCACGCTGGGCAGTTGTTGGAGACAGCATTACAGATCAAGCGATATTGGACAAAATTAAGGAGGAAGGGGGTTTGGCGGTTGTTTTTAATGGTAATACTTATGCTTTAGAAAAAGGCAATGTGGCAGTTGCCTCTTTGGAATTAGGTGCAATTTTGCCAGTTTGTCACGCTTGGCAAGAGGGTGGATTAAGAGAGGTCAGAAAAAGAATTCTTGCGCAGGAAAGAGAAGGAGTGTCTGGAAGAAAAGAAATAAAAGAAATTGCGAGTAGCGAAAGAACCTATTTTTGGTTGCCCGGCAAATCCGAAAGGCAATTTAGAGAAATTGTTGAGATCCATGCCGATTTTAGAAAAAAGGTTCGTGGTGAAG